>OCVP010000020.1_pt1 | contig 86053 bp, 83 predicted proteins | sample 1539171 | NCBI WGS metagenome assembly OCVP01 (sample SAMEA51879418, study PRJEB22527) | metagenome
GCGCCTGTAGTGAAGGGGTTATCACAAGAGGTTTCCAACCTCTTGTCCCGGGTTCAAATCCCGGCGGGCGCACCACTCGAGACACTCCGAGTGAAGCATTGAAACGCTCCTCTCTCTGCGAGGCATCATGTCGGATGAGAGCGACTCCAAAACTAAGGAGTCAATGCCTGTAACATCGATAAGTAAGGACAACTCAGACCTCCTCGAAGAAAGGCAAGTTGTAGGACGAAAAATTTGGAGAATTTTCCCGTATGTGATAAAATACTGGCAGAGGGCACTCGGTGGGTTACTCGCCAACATGGGTGCTAGAGTTTTCGATCTGATTCCATTCATTGCCATAGGAATGGCCGCTGATTATTACAATCCCGATAATCCCCAATTCACAGATTCTAGGGTAGAGAGGTTCGTCACTATAGAATCAATACCTGATCTTGGCCCAATAAGCTCAACAGAGCTTGGCTTTGGACTGCTAATATTTGCATCATTTGTAATTCTAGCAATATTCCAGGGATTTAGCAACCAACTCTGGCAATCTATAGCATACAAGGCCCAACATGACATTAGGATGGATGCCACGAGGTCCCTACTGAACATGGAAGCATCCTATTTCGAAACCCGTCAAACTGGAAATCTAATGTCTGTCTTATCCGCAGACGTAGCGCAACTCGAGGATATAATTTCGGATTCCAGCACTAGTATAATCAGGATTTTCACAACTCTGTGCACGGCATTTGTAATCCTTTATTGGATGTCTCCATTGCTATGCATGATTCTTTTTGGCCCACTGATTATGATAGTGCCAATGGTCATTTGGTTCTCAACCAGAGTACAAAGAAAATATCGTAAACAAAGGGAAAGTACTGGTGGGATAATCGCCATCCTTGAGAACGTCCTATCTGGAATAACCATCGTTCAAGCATACAACGCGACCGGATTCGAGAGGGACAGGGTCGAGAACCAGAGCGGTAATTACAGGGATCAGGCAGTACAGGCAGCGTTCATCAGGAATAGATTCATTCCAGGTTTCCACATTGTAGCAGGAATCTCATTCGGCCTTCTAGTCTCCGCAGGAGGATGGCTAATGAATTCGGGCGAGATTAGTGTAGGGCAATTTGTGACATTCCTCCTAATATCAACAAGAATGACCATGCCATTGTGGATTTTGGGGATGCTTTTGAACCAGCTCCAGAAGGGAGAAGCCGCATCTAGAAGGGTTTTTGCAGTCATCGATTTGGAGCCTTCCATTTTTGATAGAGAAGGATCAATCCCCTTGCAGGAACCAATCAGCAGCGTCTCATTTCAAGATGTCTCGTTTGCATACCCCTCTTCGAGTTCAAATGTTCTCAACGAAATTAATCTGAGCGCCTCATCAGGACAATTTCTAGGAGTGATGGGACACACGGGAGCTGGAAAAAGTACGATCCTCAAACTAATAGAGAGATTCTATGAGCCACAAACAGGAGAAGTATTGATCAATGGCAGGGACATCAACGAATTCTCCATTGAATCAGTTAGATCAAGAATCGGCTTTGTATCACAGGAGCCATTCCTGTTTTATGGGACGATTAGAGACAATGTCGCCTATGCTAGGGATGCTGAAGAGAGCGAGATTCTAAATGCCTTGGAGCTGGCAGGTGCATCGGAATTCATATCTCAACTATCAAACGGCCTAGATACAATGGTAGGCGATAGAGGGGTAATGCTGTCTGGAGGTCAGAGGGCAAGGATCAGCCTGGCGAGAGCACTGTTGAAGGACCCAGATCTATTGATCCTAGATGAGGCCAGTGCGGCTCTCGATGCCGAAACAGAGAAGCGAATCCAGCAATCGCTATTCGATGGCTCTAGCGGCACAAAGAAGAGGATTACAATCGCAGTTGCCCATAGGCTTGCTACAATAAGGAATGCTGACGAAATAATCGCTATGGTCGATGGAGCTATAGTTGAAAGAGGCAAGCACGAGGAATTGCTGTCTAATGATAATGTATATGCATCTCAGTGGTCTATACAGACTGGGGAACTAGACTCATAGGTGAGCGATTGGAAAGCATAGATTGGGTGGTTGTAGAGCCCGGCTCAACATACATAGGATCCAGTAATCGTGCAGTCATGTTTGGAGCGCCAGGCCCTAGGCATGAAGTATCTATACAATACAGATATGAGATATCCGATAGTGCGGTCAAACTCTCCGAAGTTGTGACTTCCGTAGAGTCTGGAGAGGTGGACATATCTTCAGAGTCAGAGTGGCAGCTAGCATTTGATAGAGGTCTAATCAGTGAGGGACTGGGGATCGAAGTCCTCCAAGATCGTCTGGCATCGTCATACTGGGGGAAGATATGCGATGGAAGACCATTTCATCAGAGGAACTCAAGCCTGATGGTCTGCAGGGAGTGGAGAGGCAGAGAGGCCATTCCAAGATACCTCCCTGCGAACTCTGAGACTGAACATATGGTGAGAGTTGTAAGAAGAGAAACTAGGGAGCCAAACCCTATGGCCCCGAGATTACCTATTCGACCTCCAAGAACCGCTGTAATGAGGGAAGAGGCGTTGATTATTCTCATTCTGGGAATAATCCCCTCATTTTTGTGGGCCCTGTTCAATGCTAGTCCAGGCTATATTGAGACGGGCTGGCCTGGCTTGGTCCTCGGGGGGTTAATTCTAGGACTATTGTCTGGTATAATATGGAGGCCGACCCAGCCAACATGGTGGTCTGAAGGATCACAAATGTACCCAAGGAGATAGAGGGCGTGAATGAAGCAAACTCCAGACTTATCTGGTCATATATACAAGAAGCCGGAGGTATGTTGGTTGGGAAGCTGCCTCCTTCCAAACACCATCCAAGTGGTAGAAATCCATACGCACACGTAGCTATTTGTGTGAAGAAAAAGTTTGGAAAGTCATACAAGGAAATCCCAGATGAAATGTTTCATGATGTGATTGAATACATCAATTTTCTAGTGGAAAACCCGTCATAGAACCTATCTGGACCTGTCGTCTATTTGTAATCCAGATTTTCCGAAAAGCCTTCTCCACCTGCCACGTAGGACTCCCATTCCGTAATTCCAATGAAGAGTGAAAGTTACAATCGGAGATAGGAAAATTGTAACTGTGTCTTTATTCGGAGAGCCTCCCTTAGCTGAACCATACCATGCAATGATATTGTACATGATTATCAGAGTTGGAAGAGTGTGTGCACCAGCTCTCGGAAGTCCGAGAGGAACTGCAGACAACCCAATATCCCAAAATTCTGGCCATGCTATTCCCCCATTAGCTACCCCCCATATGAAGAAAACAAGAGTAGAAAGTACGATTGGAGGGAAAAGAGCGACCATTGTATGGGTGAAATGATGCAGTTCACTGTACCTCTCACTTGCCAAAGTCCTGACCAATCCGTAGTTTGCGATCTGCTTCCTTACCCTCGACAGATTCCTACGCCTATGCCAAATCACAGACTTTCTGTCCGTCCATAATTTATAGCCAGAAATCCTTATTCTGTGATCTAGAAGCACATCCTCAGCTCCAATGGCGCCGTCATCGAATCCTCCTACCTCGTCCAGTACCGACCTTCTGTATGCAGAGTTAACTCCTGGAAGCTGGGTTACTTCTTCCAACTCCTCGGATCCCACTTTTCCGTAGTTTGTACCGGCAGTGAAAATTGCGCTACAGAAAGTAACGTCAATCACTCTTTGCCACAGGGTGGACTCATCAGGAGGGGCAAAATTGGGTCCGCCAACTCCGGCAACCTCATCTCTATCGAACCACCTCACTAGATTCTCTACCCAATCCTTGGGAACGATAACATCATCATCTGTAAAGAACACTAGTTCTGACTCGGTCTCCCTCAACGCTACGTTACAGGCATCAGCTCTTGTCGAAGACCCCTCATCATCGATGTACCTAACCCCTCTAGACTCTGAAACTATCCTCCCCTCATCCCTTTCTGGGCCCACCACAACGACATCAACCTCGGGGTATGTTTGAGATAGGAGCCCATCCAATGCGATACCCAACTCAGCATGGTTTCCAACGGAGGGTACAATGACGCATACCGAGCGAGCCATACTTCGCGGTAGGACCATGTTTATTCAAAACAACGCTGTAAATCATGGGTCGTTAGTCACTCTTGGAGCCAAGAAGTATGTCCAACTGGCACCCCCATCGTTACTGTTCCATGACATTCTGAGCGGGAACTTCTCCTGAAATTCTACTACTACCTGTTCAGTAAGGCCCCCGGCAAGCTTCCTTGTCAAGGGGTCTAGGAACTGGAGAGAATATGTGGAGCTGGTTGGAGATGGTGAGCTCAACTCACTAAGCTCACCAGATTCGAAAGATACAGTTACGCTCTCTCCAGCCTCCTGATCAGCAGAGATCGTCATTTTCGTACTGTCAAGACTCAGGTTTACAAGCTCATTGACCATTTTTGCCGCCCTCAATGCCCTGGAAAGCTTGTCCGAGCCGATAGTGGCGCTGTTATTGAATGTCAACTCAGGGGTTTTGGGTTGTGTCATAGTTCCAACGTCAAGTCCCCTAAGGATTCTGTGAACCTCCCCGACCCTTACGTTAATTGCACCCACTGCATCATCGTAGTCTATCTCTACCAAATCCTCAGGTCCAGCTAGACTCAAGAGGTCCCTCATCTTACTGAGCTCAATACCTATCTCAACAGGCTCTACCTCATAGGTCTCGAAACACTCATCACCAATGGTAGCGGAGAGCAATGCCACGTGAGATCCGTCAACCACAATGGTATGCAACCCCTTCTCCCCCCAGACTAGTTTAGCTTCCTCTGCCAAGACGGAAAGGAGATCAATAATTTCCCTCATTAGTTGGGTATTTGCAGTCACTCTCAGCATCTTATCGCTACCCTCAGACAGTAGGGGGTCTTTCATCCTTCGGAGACGGCCCATAGGGCCGATTACTGGTATTCCCTGAACTTCTTACCACAGTTTTTGCACGTGCAGACTTTTGTTTCAGGCTCATCAGAGCTTCTGGTTTGCATCAAAATAACGTAAATCTCATTTTTGTCACACTTAGGGCACCTTATGTCTCCGACCCTTAGGACCCCTTTGCCCCCCTCATCCTCGACAACCTCAGTGAGGTGCTTGAGATCCTTCGTCTGTCCAGAGGACCTAGCCTTGCTCAAATCGATAGTTTCGCCCGTCATTGGGTCGGTGAACTCTGCTCCCTTGCCATCTTTCCCTGTCAGCGGACCTTCATACCCACATGTATAGTTCGTACATCTAATATTCCCATTCGGCTCCATAAAACCCAGAGTTCCACATTCCGGACAAAACATCGCTCCATCTCCTGCCTTAACACACAGACATACCAGTGCTGAACCAACTGACTATTCAACTATTCTACGATAGGGGCGCGAAAAACGTCTATGACAGTATTTCCATTGTTGCACGATATCCAACCATTGCCAATCCAATGCTGCCAATTATCGTCACTAGTAAATACACAATCGCAGAAGTTATCGAGCTATCTGAGACCTCGACGTAATCCATGGCGAATGCCGACATCGTGGTGAATGATCCAAGGACCCCGGTCGCCAAAATCGCGATTACGCCCTCGCTCACGGTCATTCCAGCAGACATAGCCCCGAACATCATCCCCAAAAGAAGTGAGCCCAACAGATTGACAGTTATCGTCGCATAAGGTCCCGAATGAGTATCAAAGGAGCTTTGCACAACATACCTTAGCGATGCTCCGATAGCTCCTCCGAGGGCGACAAGGGCCAAGAGACGCACATCCACGAGGCGACATTGTGCTACGGCCTTTGACTCCTTCTGTGGCGAAATCCTTCTTCCGGACCGTTGAAGGGTGAGGACCCGATGCGACATACATGGAGATTAGGTATGACTGGAAACTTTCCAGGGTAGTGGATGGGGATGAAAATGTCCTCGACCAACTAGAATGGGCATCTTCTCACTCTGTAAATTCGTTGGTTGACAGGCTATCAGACCTTCAATCAGGGAGACTTACCCCCGAAGCTAGAATACTCAGAGATAGATTCCCTGATGCGGTCCCAAACCCTCTCGGGGCCATTTCAGATGTAAAATGGCCTGAGTTGTCCGGAGAAGAATCTGAAATGCTTTCCCATGCCTCATTAATCCTCGCCAAGAGGGGGGTGGCGAATGCAGTAACAGAGCCAGATAGGAGACTGGATATGCTTTCATCCGCGTCAACTGAACTGAGGTCGTCATGGACAACTCAAGAGTCAAGAGCAGTGGAATGGGCTGGGTTGTTCTTACCTGACCTCGACTTAGATGGAAAGAGAGCGGAAATTCCGTCATGCATTGCCGAGTCAGATAACATATCTCAAGCCGCAGTCGAACTAGGGGCTTCTATTCCCGAGCACATGCCCACTGATTCTGAGTGGGTTGCGATGAACTCGCAAGCCAGAGGGGTAATCTCCCTTTCTGAAAGGTTGGCGTTGAACGAGCAGGCTACTAGGGAGCTCGCGACTTCCCACGTGCCCACTCTATCTTCCCTGATAGGGCCTCTTGGAGCCGCTAGGATGGTAGTTCTTGCAGGAGGCAGAGAGAGACTGGCTAGGATGCCTAGTGGAAGCCTTCAGGTTCTTGGGGCATCGGGGGCGATGGCGGCACACAGGAGGGGAGCGCCTCCCCCCAAGCACTCCCCAGTCTTGTTTTCCATGCCCCTGGTCAGTAGATCTCCTCGTTGGGTACGGGGAAAAATTGCTCGTTTCCTAGCTGGAAAGTGCTCTATTGCAGTCAGAATTGATCACTTCGGTGGTCAATCTTGGGATGAGGAGCAAGTCAGGATGATTCATGCCCAAGCAGAGAAAATAAGGGACAAATTCCCTAAGCCCAAGAAGAGGGGTTAGCTGATGCCTAGGAAACCCGTGTCTTTGGGATGGGGGGTGAGAAGAGAGGGAAGGACATTGTGGTCAAGAAATTCGACTAGAGGAAAGTCTGTCGGGGGCGAGAGAAGGAAGAGGGACGGAAAGATCGAGTGGAGACGATGGGACCCCTTTAGATCAAAGGTAGCGGCCGCACTCCTGATGACATCCCAAAAAGCATCGGAATTACTCCCTAGTCCAGGTGACACCTGTTTGTATCTAGGCGCATCATCCGGAACTACTGTTAGCCACATCCACGATATGGTTTGCGGGTCAAATAATCACCACAATGGACAGATTATCGCGGTGGAAATATCCCCTAGAATGATGAGGGACCTGAGCTCTCTTGCGGAAGACAGGTCGGGCCTGATTCCAATCCTGAACGATGCTAGGGAAACTCAAAGCTATGCGCCCGTTATGAGGGAGAAAGCACATTGGATTCATCAGGATTTGTCTATAGCGGATCAAGCAGAGAACTTCATCTCTATCGCTACGAGTACACTCAAAAATGGAGGAATCGGATTATTAAGCCTGAAAGCCGCAAGCGAGAGACAATTCGAGGGTGATGACCAAAGTAGGTTCTCGAGGGCTGAAAAACTGATTGAAGAATCCGAATTGGAGCTGATTGAGAAGATAGATATCAGCCAATACCAGGAACAGCACATGGTTTTCTTCGTCAGGCTACTATAAGCCGGCAGATCCAATCAAGCCGAACCCTGCAACTAAGAGGCCATACAGTCCGATTGAAAGATAGTTCATGATAAGGCCCGCAATTGCCATTCCTTTGTTCAAGCCATTTAATTCAGAGGCTTTCCTCAGTCCCAAGTGGCCGAGTATCACCCCTCCAATGGTACTGAATGGCGCAATACAGCCCGTGAAACACAAAAATGGGGATGAAATGTGTGAGAACCAAGTCAAGAGCCCCATAACCATACTCCATGTGGCCTCGTCATTGCTAGGCTGCATCATCATCATCGGTTGGACATAGGGCCCGCTCTGACCCTGCTCCCCACTACCTCCCTGGCTCGGGGTTCCTGTCAAGACGCCCTGGGTGCCGGAATTCTCAGAGTCCCCCCACCATTCTCCCTCCTTGCCTTCTTCCATACACGTTCCACCGGGATAACCGATATGAGCTTTCTTGAACTACTGAATTCATGACAGATACTATCTTTGAGTTCCTTGCATACCATGGGTCATGCCCGAGCTACCAGAGGTAGAGACCGTGAGAAGGGGCCTGACTCAGCATTTAGTCGGAAGGAGGGTGGTCGACCTTCAGTTGAGAAGAGGTGATCTAAGGTTCCCCTTCCCTGATGATTTCAAGGAACTAATTGAGGGTTCAGAAATTACCTCAATAGACAGAAGAGCGAAGTATCTATTGATTAGAATGAATAACGGTATAACATGGCTTAGTCACTTGGGAATGAGTGGTAGATGGACCTTGATAGGAGAGGGAAAGAAAGGCAGTCCCGGAAGGTTTTCTCATGGGGCTGTGATTGGGTCCGGAGACGGGCCACATGACTGGGTTGTGGCACATCTTGATGATGGTGGGAAGGCGGTGTACTCCGATCACAGGAGATTTGGAATAATGGACTGCTTCCCAACCGAGTATCAGCTAGAAAACAGATTCATCTCGAATCTCGGTCCCGAGCCAACACCAGATAGCCTCTCGCCGATGGAATTGGCAGAATCGCTCAGAGGCAGAAGAACTCCAATCAAGTCCGCCCTACTAGATCAGAGGGTGGTCGCGGGTCTCGGAAATATCTACGTATGTGAGATTCTACACAGATCGGGAGTCTCTCCTCGTCGTACAGCATCCAATGTGGCCGGTAAATCTGGAGTCTCCAAAAGAATCGAGAGGATAACTTACAACACACACGCTGTTATCACTGAGGCGATAGATGCAGGGGGATCCACTCTCCAAGACTTCAGAGGTGTTGATGGAGATGACTCCCTAGGATACTTCCCACATCATTTTGGCGTATATGGAAGGGAGGGCGAGGAATGCACCAAATCTGGTTGTGAAGGAAAGGTAAGGAGGATCGTCCAATCTAACCGCTCCACATTCTACTGTCCAAAATGTCAAAACTGAGGCTATATTTATCTCCCTCTCGCACGGGTCAAGATTCATGAGTAACACTAGCTTGAACTCAAAATTGGCGGCAGAATTCATCGGAACTTTCTTTTTAGCTTTGACAATATGTACAGCGGCAGTACACGGTTCTGCCGGGGAATACGCCCCCTTTGCAATCGCAGCCACATTAATGGTAATGATTTATGCTGTAGGCTATATTTCCGGTGCTCATTTCAATCCAGCAGTAACTGTTGCAGTTTGGATTAGGGGCGCCTGTGACAAGAATGATGTCGCTCCATACATTGGAACTCAGCTATTGGCGGGGGCACTCGCCGCCTTCGTGTCCCAGGAACTCCTTTTTTCAGAGACATCCGTAGCTTCAATTCAAATGGATACAACCAATGCCATTTCAGCAGAATTCCTCTATACCTTTGCTCTTGTCTACGTAATTCTGAATGTCGCCACCGCCGAGGCAACAGAGGGCAATTCATACTACGGGGCCGCGATTGCATTCGTGGTTCTTGCAGGCGCATTGACGGTTGGAGAAATTTCTGGGGGGTCATTCAATCCAGCAGTAACAGGCGCATTGTATGTATCCGGTGTGCTAGAGCTTTCCGACCTGTGGATACATTTAGTCCCACAATTCTTAGCAGGACTTGTCGCAGTTCAAGCTTTCAAAGTATTCCAGTAGTCTAATCACATGTTTCTTCTGAACTTCCCACCACTCTCGAACAAGGCTTGAGTAACTTGTCCAACTGTGCAAAAATCAACTATTTCCATCATTACTTCGAATAGATTTTCCCCATTTCTTGCAGCTTCCTTAAGCCTTTCAATGCCAATCTCGGCCATTGCGGAATTACTCTTCTTGAATGCCACATTTCTCTCTATGACCATTCTCTTCTCGTCCTCATCGGATCTAGTTACCTCGATATCAAAGTTTTCAGCAGATACTGACTCTGCCTCCGAGTCGGTGAATGTGTTTACCCCCACTATGGGTGTCTCACCAGTATGTTTTCGATGCTCGTACAGCATCCCCTCGTCTTGAATACGATTCCTCTGGTAATTAACTTCCAAGGCCCCCAGGACTCCTCCTCTGCTATGCATCTCTTCGAAAATCCTGAGAACTTGCTCCTCTACCTCATCAGTCAGAAATTCGGCGATAAATGATCCCTGTAACGGGTTCTCATTACGCAGCCAACCGTATTCCTTAGCTAGGATTAGCTGGATCGCCACAGCGTCCCTCACAGTATCCTCTGTCGGTGTCCCGAAGGCCTCATCCCTACTATTTGTGTGAAGGCTGTTCGCATTATCCGATAGTGCATAGAGCGCTTGAAGAGTTGTCCTGTAGTCGTTCCATGTGAATTCTTGGGAGTGGAGGGATCTTCCGCTGCTCTGGATGTGGTACTTCAGCTTCTGTCCCCTATCTCCTACGCCGTATAAATCCCTCATCGCGATAGCCCAGATTCTCCTTGAAACCCTTCCAATTACCGCATATTCAGGATCCATTCCATTCGAAAAGAACCAAGAGAAATTACGTAAGAACTTGTCAGCATCCAGCCCTCTTGATTTGAATAACTCGACATAGGTTAGCCCATTTGAGAGCGTAAGGGCCGATTGGGTGATAGGATTCGCCCCCGCCTCATCTATGTGATATCCGCTGATGCTCACGAAGTAGTGGTTCCGGACATTGTTGTCAACGTAAAACTCAGCAACATCCCCCATCATCTTCAGGGCAGTGTCAAGGTTGAACACAAGTGTATTCTGGCCCATAGCCTCTTTCAGTTGATCGGCTTGCACTGTCCCTCGAACAGTTGAAAGCGTATCAGCTCTAATTTTGGAGGCCTCATCTTCTGTAGGCTCCCTGCCCTCCGAATCTACGAACTTCTTCATCTGCTGCCTTATTGCTACTTTGAAGAAAGCCGCTAGATGCCACCAGTAGTTACCATTGATGGTCATACTAACAGAAGTGTTAGGGGCGCAAAGGTCGAATCCCTCGAACAACTTATCCATCTCATCAATAGTGCTTATGCTGACCCCCGACTCGCAAACCTTTCCAAAAATATCCAAGCGTTCTTGTGGATCATTTCCATACAAGCTAGGGGAGTCGAAAGCCACTGAGAGGCGGTTGAAGTCTTGATCCTTGGAAAGAAAATGATATCTCTTATTTGTTCTCTCGGCACTGCCCTCTCCAGCGAACATCCTGACGGGTAGCTCATCCTCCCTCCTGAATGGGAAAACCCCTCCGGTATAGGGAAAAGACCCCGGAACATTCTCCTTGCGAATCCATTTCAGCCTCTCCCCCCAATCCTCGGAAGTGGGAAGAGCCACACGTGGGACCTTGGTCCCAGACATCGTCTCATGGGTAGTCTTGACTGGGATTTCCCTTCCTCTGACTGTGTAGCTAGCCTCGCCCGATCTGTAGGCCTCAGCCATAGCCTCGAACCTCTCCAAGGACCCCCAAGCCTCAGTTGGAACAGTTTCTCTGATTTCCGATGCCTCCTCTTCCAAGTCACCAACAGATGATATCTTTCCAGACTTCCTCAATCGCTCTGCAGATGCCTCTAGGCGTTGGACTAGCCTAACTGAATCACTGACCCCCTCCGTCCTACTATGATACCCTCGAACCGCTGAAGCGACCTCTGCTAGGTACCCCTGTCTTTCAGGGGGTATAGGGGGCTCACGAGTAGGAAGCCCGTCCACACCCAGCCTTGGCACAGATGCAGTGAAGTTGCATCCGTACTCATGGTTGAGTATCTCAGAAATGGCCTCCCATAGCCTATCAACCCCTGCATCCGCAAACTGACTTGCAATAGTGGGTATGACTGGCATGGATTCTGGGCTTTCGTCAAACGCCTCTCTGTTTCTCTGGAATTGCTTCCTAATCTCGATTAGGGCGTCTTCAGCGCCAGCCCTGTCAAATTTGTTCAAGACCACGATATCAGCGAAGTCCAGAGCGGCCAGTTTCTCCAGTTGACTCGGGGCCCCATACTCCCGAGTGGTAACATACATCGAGACATCTGATACTTCTGTAATCGCATCATTTCCTTGCCCTATACCACTGGTTTCCACGATTACCAAGTCGAATCCAACTGCTTTGCACACTTTCACCGCCTTGCCAACACAGTCCGCGATTTCCCGACCACTGTCCCTGCTGGCAAAAGATCTCATGAATAGGTTCGAATCGGATAGAGAATTCATTCTGATTCTGTCTCCAAGGAGCGCCCCGCCTGTCTTCTTTCTCGTGGGATCAGTAGCTAGCAGTGCCACTTTAGCGCCCGGATTATCCCTCCTTATTCGTAGCATAACCTCATCCATCAGGCTCGACTTCCCTGCTCCTCCTGTTCCAGTCACTCCCAAAACTGGGCACTCCTCGTAGCCCTTCACTGAGCGCACTCTGGTTAGCGTCTTCTCAAACTCCTGTTCCGTCGAGTTCTCTGCCATAGTGAGTAATTTTGAGACTGATGCGTGGTCATCTGCAGAAACAGGATCCCGCAGAGACTCAAACCTAGAAGCATCCATGAGATTGATTTTACCTGCTTCTTCCATGGCATCCTTTACCATTCCGACCAATCCCATAGTCCTCCCATCCTCAGGTGAGTATATTCTTCCGATGCCGGAATTCTTCAGATGTTCAATCTCATGAGGGAGAATCGTGCCACCTCCACCTCCAAAGAGGAAAACATGGCCGAATCCAGAATCTTCCAGTATGTCACTGGTATGTGTGAACATCTCCACGGCCCCTCCCTGATATGACGTGATTGCAACTGCGTGAGCATCCTCTTGGATTGCGGCTCTAGCCACTTCATCAGCTCCCCTGTCATGGCCTAAGTGAATCACTTCACACCCCTGACTCTGCAGAATCCTCCTGAATATGCCTATTGCCGCGTCATGGCCATCAAAGATAGCTGCGGCAGTGATGACTCGAAGAGGCAACTGGCCACCCGCCATGCTTTCCGGACAACACCACCAGACATGAAGCCGACGGAAGACGTAGAAATGTGGAATATAGACATCAATATGTTCGTAGACAATAATTCGGGTCATAATTCAAGAACCCAAGCATGAGGTGAAGGGCGAGGCGAAGGCATGCTGTGTCCAAGGGATAGTTCAGAACTGGTAGCACATACTGACCAAACCCGTTCAGCATTCATTGACCACGGCATCTCGCACTGCCCGAGTTGTTCAGGCATGCTTCTGAATGCTGAGGCCGCCGCTAACTCCATGACTGAAAGTAAATTGAAGAAGATGCACGAAGCCTTCAACAGCGACTGCGAGGAAGTCGACCTGGACTGTCCCTGTTGCAACTCAAAAATGAGGGTCAGGAATATTGTTTTCAAGAGAATAAATGGGACAGACATGGAACCTATCGAGATAGATGGATGTCCGGAGTGCAACACCTTCTGGTTCGATGCGGGGGAGCTACAGAGAATTGTCAATCCGGACAGTAAGCCGTATGATGATACTGCAGTGGAGTCGACAGCTCTGGCATTGGCATTGGAAATACTACTACAACTTCCATTCGTGATTCTTTGATCACAACCATCCGCTAGCCAGTATGCCAGCGAAAACGAACATTAAGATCCCCATACAGCCGTCTATGAGATGAGCGTTAGATCTGAGCCTATCAACACCATTTCCCGAACTTAGGATAGTGGCCACAGTAACGTACCATGTCCCATCTATGCCCATTCCTAGCGCCCCCATCCCGAGAAGGGTTTCGATACTAACGTCTGCCTCAATGAAGGGGGCGTAGAGTGCGAGCATCCAAGCTAGGATTTTAGGATTGAATAATGCAATCATGAAACCCTGGAAGAAGCCACTGGCCTCGGATGGTCCATCTTCCCTGTTTCCTTCAGGGGCCCGAGGTCCACTCAATGAGCTCTTGATGAATCTGAAACCCAACCAAAGTAGGATGGCAACTCCTCCCCAATGAAGGACAAACTGGGCTCCCTCGTGCATTGACAGCGCGGTCGCTAGACCAAGTGCTGCAAGGAACGCGTATATCCCGAAACCGATCCCATGCCCCAGTCCAGTGGCAATCCCCTGTCTCCTCCCTCCTGAAATTGTATTGCTGAGTATCACAGCGAGGGAAGGTCCCGGGCTCATTGCCCCGAGCATGAACACGACCGCTAATGCGGCCCATGCCTCAGGACCCATTCAACGACCTCAGGAGTACATTGCTTCTATCTCAGATGACCAGTTCTCTCGAATCTGTTTCCTTCTAATCTTCAGGGTCGGAGTCAGCTCACCCTCATCCACACTCAAATCTCGAGGGAGTACTGTGAACTTCTTCACTTGCTCGGGGTTGCTGAACTTCCCATTCAGCTCGGCAACTGCTGCTTCGATCTGTTTGTACGTCTCACTTCCGACGGAGGTGTATTCTGACAAATCATGGCCCAACTCAGCGAGCTTAGCGAGTTGTTTTGCAGGGTCCTTAGGGACCTCTGTGGCACCATCAAGGCCATGGACGTCTCGGAGAATGGCGCCGACGTCAAGTGTGAAGAGGGCACTGCAGTACTTTCTGTTGTCTCCAATCAGCATGCATTGCGACACAACTGGGATGGATTTCATTGTCTCCTCAATCACTAACGGGGCTACATTCTTTCCCTGCGAGCTTACGTAGATTTCCTTCAGTCGACCCGTGACGTAAACGAATCCGTCCATGTCCATCTTGCCCAAATCTCCCGATTTAAGCCACCCATCTTCCGTCATTGTGGCAGCTGTAGCCTCTGGATCCTTGTAGTAACCCGGCATTATGTGCCTTCCACTGAACTGGATTTCCCCATTGCCATTCTCATCAGGATCAGCAATCCTGAGTCCAGTTCCTTCGAAAGGCTTCCCTACTGAACCTATCCTATTGTGTGCTGGAGACCCCAGGGTAGCTCCAGCGGTAGTCTCAGTCATGCCATATCCCTCGAAAAGAGGTACTCCAAGCTTAGAGAATAGCTTGAGGATATCTGGATTGATCGGAGCAGCTCCAGTAACTGCAAACTTGACATTCGAAAAGCCAATCTTTCCCTTTGCCTTCTTTTTGATAATCCCACCTAGTCCTGGTACGCTGAGTAGCCATGTTGCAGGAAGTCCAGCGACTAGGTTGCTGTACACCTTCTCATAGATTCTCGGGACCCCAATAAAAAGAGCAGGCATCGCCTCCTTACAGTAGTCAATTGAGTGTAGCGGACTGTCGACCACGGTCATGTGCATCGCGTCTCTAATCCAGAGATGATTATCTGCAACTTGACCGAATACATGTGCGCAAGGAAGCCAAGAAACATACCCATCTCCGGGATTGAATTTAGCTAGCTTTCCAATGCACTCTAACTCATAGTCGAAGTTATCGTGGGTCAGAACAACTCCCTTCGGATTTCCGGTTGTCCCAGAAGTGTAAATGAGGGCGGCTGTATCAGAGGGCTTGATTCCCGAGATCCTTTCCATAACTGCATCATCAGAGATTTTCGATCCCATTGACATGAAACTCTCCCAGTCATGAGCATTCGGGTGATCAATAGCTTGCATTGAAGACATGGAAACGATCGCCTCTATCTTTTCCAAGGAGGGCATGGCCTTCTCGAGGCGCTTCGTGCACATTTTTTCTGGGTCTCCGTTATCCATAGGATTTGTACCCACAAAAACTACCTTTGAGTCCGAGTTACCAACTACCCATTCGACCTCGTCAGGTGAGCAAGTGTGGTAGACTCCTACCGCAGCACCGTTGCAAAAATTAGCAGCCGCGTAAGCCGCATACCATTCCATTCTATTGTATGAGTAAATGCTTAGGTTATCTCCAGGCTCAAAACCAATGGCAATCAGTGACTTTGCCATTTTCATAGTTACATCATAAAAATCCGACCATGTCATTCTTACCCAGTTTCCGGACTCATCTTTGTATGACAGAGCTATAGCATCCGGCATGTTTACGGCGTTTGATTTCAGGTACTCGGGCGTCGTCTTGGCGTCCATGAGGCTTTACGGGACATCAGTCGACTTAACTCTTTACTAGAAATCAATGCAGTATTTTTCTTTGTTTTAGGGTAATACTGCCCGAACATTTTCGCGCCAGTCAGCCCCTCCATTCCTATTTGCGAGAGGGGATGCTGGAGATGGATGCCAGCAGCCTTTGACTTGGATGCCACTACCTTCCAACGCATTCAATGCCCGTCTTTCCGCAAATTTCCCGATCCCGATAACACAGTCTGCATTCAAGGAATCCACTACCTCTTTCAGGTGCTTGTCACACCTCTGCAGTAGCTTTCTTGCAGTCATCCCGGAAATTTTGTCCGGAGTAACATTCACTCCCCTCTCGCCGTTAAGTAACATAAGAGGACAGTGGTTGACCAAGAACACTTTCTCGAAGATTCTGTCCGAGCTGCCATATGTCTCTGATAGAAGGCCCCAAATCCTTGTTCCAGATACCTCTTCTCTGGGGTATTCAAGGCCGATTACTGGCCTTTTGGGGTGAGGTGTTGATGGTTGCTTAACCGGAATGTTCCTTATTCCGAGGATGTCCCTCACCATGCTAGTTGCAGCGAAGGGTATCCCCATCTGCCCCATTCCATGTGGTCCCGGATTCATTCCGAGCATCACAGTCTTAGCGCCTCTTCCCCCGGAAATCTGAATGTACCGTTCATGAATATCCCATGCGTAATCCAGAGGGTTATAGACGCAGTCAACTGAACCCTCCTCGACAAGCATGGCCCCCAGCTCATCAGCGTCATCCCTGAGTCGGGAAGCAGAACCAATTAATCTCTCAATCGACATAATTCCACTACTGTTTGATATCCTCTAAAGATGCGCCAGAAATATGCAATAGTGCTTCAGGTGAGATGGGGAAAACCGTCTGGGCCGTCCCTCCCGCTCCCCAAATTGTACCATATTGCATCAAATCCTCGTCCATCAAGACACGAGTTTTCTTGGTGTGTCCGAATGGAGGAACCCCTCCAACCCTATATCCTGTGTTTTCCTCCACATATTCTGGATCTGCCATACCCGGTTTGTAACCGAGGATCCTCTTCAGCTTTCGTTTTCTATCGACTCTGTTAGAACCAGATGTAATTACAACAACCGCGCACTCCTCACCAACAAACACCACCGACTTCGCAATATGGGAGACTTCGCACCCAAGCTGATTTGCGGCATCTTGAGATGTCCTCGTTCCTTCCTCGTAGATCTTGGCATCGGCAGAGAAACCCATCTCGAGACACTTGGACAGCCATAGCTCGTGACCATCCATGACGCCCAAAGGGGGCCATGAGTATTGATGGTTAGGGATTCATTGAATACTAGCGGTCCTTATGGAATATGTGTAATATTCATGACTGGCTCATTACGGGGCAAGCTCATGTCGTGGCCCATCGGACCCTATGGGACGATAATGGCCTTTATCCTAATTTCAACGATCCCTCTCAGAAACCTCCTTTCCAGGGATGAGAAGGAAGAGCGCCTCAAGCTCTCCGAATTGCCTGCTGAGATTAGGGAAAAGGGGTACAAGTGGCACATATCGCTATTTGTTGTCATGTACCTGTACAAGGCGGTGATTGACCACCACAATGAGCCGATTAAAGCCAGAGTTGGAGGCTACACACATTGGATTCACTCAATAGAGGGGGATTTCACAATCTGGGCCCAGAACGCATTAAAGAGCGACATTCTTACCGATGCATTGTCCTTCCACTACCTCTATGTGTACCTGTTCACGATATGGTTTCTCCCGATTTACTTCATCATGGTAAAGGATCACGTGATGGCCGACAAGGCCACTTTGAATTACTTTGTAATTTATGTCCTAGCAGTACCGATGTACCTGTTCTTCAACGTGGAAGTCACAAGCTCGTTCATTCCTGGCATGGAGGCGTTGCTCTACCACGATTCATGGTACCTCGAGTTCTTCACGAATAATGACCCCATGGACAATGGCTTTCCAAGCTTGCATTTCGGCTTACCTATTGGACTGTTGATCATCAATAGATTGCACTGCAGGGATCTCGGGATATCCATCAGGGACTGGAGGCATAGGGAACTCGATATGTTTGTGATGGTCAATGTTGGAATCTACTTCTTCAGCATACAGTATCTTGGAATCCATTGGATAACTGATGTTGTTCCTGGTTTGATACTTGGTGGAATATGTGCTATTTTCTGTCACAGCTGGCAACCAATTCTACGAAACAGGCCCGTGCATGGATGGAAGTCGCTAGTTCCGAACAAAAGGGCACTCTCGACTGCGACAATTTTCACCATCCTATGTGCCAGTCTAATGGTAAACGCAATAGTTGACGGTCCCGGAGCAGATGATGAGGTGCCTAATTTCAGGTTGGGTGAGGGCGATTTCATCATCGATACAATAGAGGTCCACAGTTTATCCCATCCTGTGACAGTGGAGGTGACAAACCTTGCAAGCTCCCCCTCGGCCGGGCCCCAGGAGGGGATGCTAACCTGCGTCATTACCGCTAGGAGCGAGGTTGTAGACTTCTTCGAAAGAGGAGGATTCTCCGAGGGGCATGATTTCTCTGGTCTTCTAGAGGTACCCCACCATTCGAACCACACGATTGGCCCCGGGGAATCAGTGGCCACTGCAGTCGATACGAAGACAATCTTCGACACTCATCTGGTAATCTGCTCTTCAGACCAATCATCCATGGAATTAAGGATAAACATGCACTATTTCGATGATGAGCTGATTTGGTCTGCTGTTGTGGTGTCATTACCCGCCTTCTTTATTGTAGGCCTGGTAATTGATTCCAGGAGGGAGCAATCAAGTCACATTGAAGGCGAAGATTCCACCCATGTAGACTCCTGAAGCAGCCCCTAGGCCTAACCAGACCCCTATCCTGAATGCCGGATAGGCCTTCCTCCATACGAAAATGGATTCACGGACCCATATCAGTATCACTGGCACGAACCAGACGAAGAAAATAAGCTGCGGCAGCAGGGAGAACAGTATTGAGGAAAGAGATCCGAGAAACATCTCAGCTTTAGCATCGAATCTACCTTGCAAGAAACAAATCGCCAAACAAGCGACTGTCGCAATAGCGAACGGAGCGAACAAAGAGAATTTCGACTCGGTAGTCAAGTATTCGGACTCAACTAGATATGGGAGGCAACCGGACACGAAGCCCAAGATACTGGGAATCGCCACAGGCCACAGTGGAGGCTTGTCCCACTTCACGACTGCGCGCCTCATTTCTCACCAATGAAGTCTGGTATTTCTCCGAAAGGTTTTCTTTAGATTTCTTCATCTCAGACAACATGCCAAAGGGGGAAATCGTACTCGGATGCCTCGCTCCTCACCCGCCTCACGTTGTTTACGCTGAGAACCCAGAACAGAACGAGCCAGTCTCAGAGGGTGGCTGGGAGACCCTAAGGTGGGGCTATAACAGGCTCGCTAGGAAACTGAAGTCGATAGACTATGACGCCCTTGTGATTTTTACTCCTCACTGGCAGACATACATAGGAACGCACTTCCTAGGCCTCCCTGAGTTCAAGTCCAAGTCAGTAGACCCCGTATTCCCAAACATATTCAGGTACAACTACGATATCAAAGTCGATGTAGACCTAGCAGAAAAAATGCGTGAGAAGGCATCGGAGCACGGGATTATTACCAAGATGATGAGGAATCAGGACTTCAGAGTGGACTACGGGACCATCACTTCGTGCCACATGCTCAACCCAGACTGGGACAAACCCATCGTGACCATTAGCAGTAACAGGAATGCCCACTACTACTCTGCAGAAGTCATGAATGAGCAGGCCGCTGCTCTTGGAAGGGCTTGTGCTGAGGCAATAGAGGAGAGCGGAAAAAAGGTGGTTATGATCAGTAGCCACAGCCTCTCCCACAGGCACTTCGTGACGGAGTCACCGCTTCCAGAGGATATGAGCAAGGAGCACATATACAACCACAGTCAGTACGTTTGGGACATGAAGCTGGTCGATCTGATGAGGGAGGGCAAGATGAGGGACCTAATCGACATCCTTCCTGAATTTACTGAGCAGACTATAGCCGAGACTGAAGCAGGAGGACTCACTTGGATGATGGCAGCGATGGGATTCCCTGACTACTCTGCTGAAATCTATGGATACCAGTCCGTAATTGGGACTGGTAATCTCGTAGCCGCATGGGACCCTAATAGCGTCACTAGAGAGATAGTACTCTGAGGTGTTTGAGATGGAAGACGCTGAGGTACTTTTCGGAATCTACTGCCCCCCTCACCCTCAGCCTCTGCTGTCTCCGGACGCCAACCATGGATATTCCAAACTCAGGGCGGCATTCGAAACCTGCAGAGAGAGGATAGAGCAGAGCGATGCCGACCTCCTTATTGTCTACTCCACCACTTGGCCCAGTATAATAGGGCATCAAATCCAAGCTCATCCCGAACCAGAGTGGGTTCACGTTGACGATGACTTCCACTATCTGGGAAGCATGCCTTACAAATTCAAAATGGACGTGGACTTCGCCGAATGCCTAGTCGACTCTGCCAAGTCCAGAGGGCTACATTCCCGAACAATAGCTTACGATGGATTCCCAATAGACACTGGTTCTGTTGTCGCCCTTAAGCTACTTAACCCTGACAATAGAATCCCCGCATGTATCGTTTCAAGCAACATGTACGCAAACAGATCTGAGACAATTGTTCTAGGCAAATCCATCAGGGACGCCTTATCGAAGCAGAAGAAGAAGGCAGTTGTTGTCGTGGTCTCGAGCCTGTCCAATAGGATGTTCACAGAGCACATAGACCCCACAGAGGATCGCATCCACAGTGCCAAGGACGACGAATGGAACAGGAAGATACTCGAGTTCTTCGCCGATGGCAGGCTTGAGGACCTGTCCCAGCTTTCTAGGGAGATTCACGGTCAGATAAGGGTCCAGAAGGTAGTGGCTTACAAGCCGGCCTGGTGGATGGCCGCCACCATGGGACAGCACAACAACTACGATGGCGAGGTCCTCGCCTACGAGGCTCTACACGGCTCAGGGGGGGCGGTAGTGACACTGACACCGTCCACAGGCTCAGTAGGCGACAAGGAATTCGATGAGGACGATGTCGAGTACTACCACGGAGACAGAGACGTTCTGAACAGGGGGATGCTCTGATGGGCACCGAATCTAAGGATGAGGAACAGGAAATCTCCACATTCGCTCATCGCCTAGAGATGATGAGAGAACTTGTGGAGGCTCCTGATGAGGTAATAGAGGCACTTTACAACTCCTATGGGAAGACTATGTTCACAAATGCTGGCGGTGCGGTAGGTGCCGCAGCTGGAGTAGCAGTGGGAGGTCCCGTAGGAGGGATAGTCGGAGGAGTCGTGGGGAAGAAAACGGCAGGAAAGATGACTAGCCAAGACGGCCCTTTCACAGCGGAGGCAGGTCCCTCCGCAATGGGTGCATACCCGCACCTCAGGAGAGTCGGAGACCTAGTATTCGTAAGTGGGATGGGCCCAAGGTCTCCGGAGACAAACGAGATTCCCGGAGGCCCTGTGAGGGATGATTCAGGTGAGCCCCTCGATTATGACATCACTGCGCAGGCCCACTCCGTGATCAACAATATTAGGGTGATACTGGAAGAGTACGGAGCGGGTCTGGAAAATGTTGTCGACGTTCTGGTATTCCTAATCGATATGGACAGGGACTTCAAGGCCTACAATGAGGTATATGCCGAGCACTTCGGCGAAATAATGCCCGCTAGGACAACTGTCTCGATAAACGCTCTTCCGTCCCCGATTGCGATAGAGATGAAGGTAATCGCGAAGGTGTAATACGCCCATAAATTGAAGCCCATGCTAGTTGTTCTCCACTTATGGGCAAGCGGAACTGCGCAGTCGAGGGTTGCAACGCGCTCGAGTTCAGGTCCAATGGAATCTGCAATAGACACATGCGCGACGAGATGGCAATTCGTGAGATCGATTTGGAGGAACTCCAAGTGGCCGCTCAAGAAGAGACGGACGAATCAGAGCATGCTCTGGGACAAATGGCCAATACCGAACCAAAGGGAGAAGAATTCGAGTGCCCGAGAGGGTGCGGAAAGATGTCTTACCAAGATGAACAAGTTGGCGTCTCTGGCCTCGGATTCGTGTCTTTCTTCGGTATCCCTGTACTGGCAGTAATCTACTTCGTATGGTCCTTCATGGTATATGACTGGTCAAATACCGCTCTCGAAGCCAATGGCTCTCCTCCTCATCCAAGCGTTGGAATCCTAGCTCTCTTTGCAATTGCTTGGTTTGGCTTGATGCCCTTCGGTCTAATCAGATCGAAAACCCACGTTTGCAATTCTTGCTATGGCAGGATGTTTGAAGAGAAGGCAATGGCATACATATTCGATGAAGAATCCTTATCCAAAATCAACTCATTGATTCACAGCATGGCTCCGCATACTAGCGATCTAAAGTGCCCAATATGCAATGAGAAAATGGGAAGATTCTCCGTACCGTACGCTCCGTCTGATGATTTCGAGAGCCATGGAAGGACGAGACGGAGGGTACCCAAATCAGCAGAGGGATTGGTAGCTGGACTGGCAATTGCCGCCGTCGTCACCGCAGTGAAGGTAATCGTGCCAAATGCCGAAGAAACGATTGATCTAGATGCGTGCAGAGAATGTAGAGTGGTTTGGTTCGACGCCTCAGAGAGAGGTGAACTTGAAGATGGTACGATTAACTGATCAAACAGAGGTTTCCAGGCTCTCGATATCCAACGATGTGCACCAGTTGGGGGCTATCACAGGGTTACATCGACTCGGATTCCCTTCAGGGATATCAATCCAGTATTCCACTCCGTCGACCGGTCCGGGGTAGTCTGTCGCGATGGTGTGAGCACCTGAAGCAAGTGCCGCCTCGAACCGAGTCGTGTCATTGTTATCTGGCTCTACACCACCGCTATCGGCTCTCGTTCTGACGATGAAACCCTCCTCTACAAGTCTGGTTATCTCCTCCCCGTTCGATAAGGGGTCAGTGAGGGAGAAAACCACTTCTTCCCCCGGGTACTGGCCTTGGGAGGTGAACATCGGGAACATTTTTGCTCCTACCAAACCAGGCCTCTCATCCATGTACAAATCCCTCATGTCTCCAGTGGCCAGAAGTACGAACATCGCCTTTCCACGACTCTCATCTATCATGGGCCAACCCTCATCCAAAACAGCCCCAGTGAGATTAGGGCTGTCACCACGTACATCATCAGGGGTTATGGTCAGGTTGGCTGGCCAAAATTGGGTTATCTCATCCTCAATCTCCTGAAGAATGCCAGTGAGCTCTACAGTCGTTGTGATCTCAGCTCCCTGCTCGAGCCAGTCCTTTGGCTCAACCCAAATCATAATCGGGTGATGATCACTATTTCCCTGTGACCAGAGAAGGAGGGCCTCCAGACAGCTTTGGAACGTGGGGCACGTGGTCCCGGAGTCATACTGGTTGTGATAGACTCTGAGGCCCTCCCTGACGTCCCACCAAACGTCTAGCTCAAACTGCCTCACGCCTAGGTCGGAGGCTTGCACCCCAAGCTCCTGATGTGTGTACATGTACTCCCTGGTCGGAGAGAAGATTGGCTCCACGTGATATGAGTTATGGGTCCCTTTCATCTGTAAGTGGTTAATCCTAAGGGGCTCCTCATCAGGTAGGTCATCCGCCATGGAGGGGATAAGATCAGTCCCCAAGCACCCTCCGAGCATTGGCGATAGCACAAGAATCACCGTAAGAACGGCTATGCCCCTCATCATGACGCCAGATGGGCTCACATGAAAGAATGATTCGGAGATCTAATGATTGATACCACCAACGCCATGGGCATGACCATGGGCCAACTCATCTCTAGTGGCCTCCCTGATTCCTACAACCTTAACACTGAATCTGAGAGTCATCCCAGCCATCTGATGGTTGAAGTCAACCGTGACCTCATCACCATCAATTGAGACGACAGAGAACTGAACTGGTCCACGGTCGCTCTGTGCCCCTAAGACCATCCCCGGGACTAACTGCATGTCATCCGGAAACTGGCCCTTCGGTACCTTCTGAATCGCAGACTCATCCCTCATTCCGTATGCCTTCTCAGGAGTCAGCGTGAACTCCCTCTTCTCTCCGATCTCTGCACCAAGCATTTCCTGCTCGAACCCTGTGATCATCTGGCCATGTCCCACTAGAAACAAAAGGGGCTCACGTCCTTCGCTAGTATCGAACACCTCGCCATCAGTGTAGGACCCAGTGTAGTGAACTGAAACGACCTTGTTAACCTCAACCTTACTTGCCATAGGTTGACCACGTGGCCTCGACTTCTAACCCTGTGGGTGGTAATCCACCAATCAGGCACAGCCACAGCCAGGTCCGCAGCTGTCCATGTCCTTCTGCTCGGGAGCTTGACGAACATCAACTACCTCCACACTGAAGTTCAGAGTCTTCCCGGCCATCTGGTGATTGAAATCCACAGTAACCGAGTCGTCTTCGACAGATGCGACGGAAAACTGGATCGGCCCCATTTCGCTCTGGGCCCCTAGGACCATCCCGACCTCAATTGCCATCTCCTCTGGGAACTGGCTTCGAGGGACCTTCTGGACGGCATCCTCGTCCCTCTCCCCGTATGCCCTGTCTGGAGTCAGTGTGAACTCCCTCTTCTCGCCGATCTCGGCACCGAGCATCTCCTGCTCGAACCCAGAGATCATCTGCCCTTTGCCGACTTCGAAGGAAAGGGGCGCCCTGCCCTCGCTGGAATCAAAAATCTCGCCGTCGATGAATGTGCCTGTATAGTGAACTGATACGATCGTGTTCTGTTCTATCTTGTTAGTCATGATACGTCCTGATATGCCCCTCCTTCTAACTCTGTGGGTATCTGTCCCTCTGCGTTCACGGACTGGCCGTGGCAATGTTCAACAAACATCGGTCGCTCCATCGTGCATGGCGAGTAACGGTGCAGGGGACCTGATCGACTTCTCCTACAGACCTACTGAGGGCCTTTCAGACACTCTGGAGAGGAAGCTAGGGATGTTCTCAGTCGTGATAATTTCACTATCTGCCATGTTGGGAACAGGTCTTTTCGTTCTACCTGCCTTGGTTATGGTGGATATGGGAGGAGGAACCGTCCCGGTGTCAGGAATATGGCTGGCATATACGCTCGCCGCTCTGGCCATCCTCCCTGCAGCGGTCTCCAAAGGAGAGCTGTCAACTGCGATGCCATCATCCGGAGGTTCCTACGTGTACATCGAGAGGACCTTCGGGCCATTAGTAGGGACGATCGCAGGCGCTGGCCTTTGGGGTGCCTCAATGTTGAAGACAGTCGTCGCACTTGTTGGATTCAAGGCATATCTGTGGGCCCTGGAGGAGCTTCTTGGTGTAACTATCGATATCGAGATAGCCGCCCTCATCCTGTTGGCCCTCATCACAATCATCAACATACTTGGCGTGAACCGGATCAAGAAGATTCAGACTCCCATAGTGGCTCTCATGGTTGCTTTCATCGCAATTCTTTGCATCTGGTCTATTTTCACCCTACCGATGAACTGGGACGTCGCCTTCGGGGAGGGTGCTTACGGCGCTGGATGGGAGGATGTTGCCCATGCCACTGCATTCGTCTTCGTGGCATACGCCGGAGTGACAAAGATAGCAGCCGTTGGAGGGGAAATAAAGGATCCAAGTAAGAACATCCCATACGGGATGATTCTGTCCCTGCTGATTGCTTGCGCCCTTTACGTCATGGTAACGATAGTTATGGTATCGGCAGTAGACCCCTCGGGATACCTTGACACCGAAACAAGCAAGGCGAGGGAAGATCCTGTATATGTATTCGCAGAAATGGTAGGGGGATCGACAGCGGGAACCGTCTCAGCGGTTTTCGCAGTCACCGTACTAACTTCCCTCGCGCTTGCTTCACTGATGGCAACCTCAAGGTTTCCATTCGCCATGGCAAGGGACAACCTCCTCCCCGAATCACTAGAGAAGGTGCATCCTAGCTACCAGACTCCGCACCTTGCCATTATTGGTACGAGCGTGTCGATGGCTCTTGCCATCACACTCCTGCCAGTCGAGGAGATAGCGAAACTCGCATCCGGGTTCAAAATCATGATATTCATGACCATCAATGCCTCAGTGATAGTCCTAAGAAGGGCCTCTGGAACACACTCTTGGTACCGCCCTGAGTGGAAGTCCCCGATGTATCCATTTATCCAGATCTTCGGAATACTAAGTGGAGGGCTCCTCCTCTATGTCATGGGAATGACAGCTGTCATAGGTGGTCTGGCTTGCTGTACGGTAGGGGTCCTAATTTACTTCCTATACGGCAAGAAAAGAGTAGATCCGATGCTGACACCCTGGAGGACGGTTCGTACCGAGATCACAAACCCGACTCAGGCAGAGCGCGAGAAGAGATGGCTGGTTTTCCACAGCGTCGCTGGCACGAAGGAGAGATACTCCGAACAGATGACAGAGGGCGAGTTCGTCCACGCGATGAGCATCATTTCTCCTCACTTAGACAGGTCCGGTGTCAGGGACTTGTTCCATGAGATAGATGTGAATGGTAACGGAATCATAGACCTGGACGAGTTCCTAATGGGCATCGACGAAGACAATCTATTCGGGGACATTTCTGAGTCCGAGTGATTTCGGCTCAGTCGTGCAATTGAAGTCTTGAACTCCTCTCGAGGTAACCCGGGTGAGCCAATGGCGATAGCTGGTCGTGCGAAGAAAGTCACTACTCATACCCTCCAGGAGATGAAGAGGGCAGGGGAGAATATCACCATGCTGACTTCCTACGATTACTCCCTAACCAGGCTTGTAGATGGGGCAGGGATCGACGTCATTCTCGTAGGGGACTCTGCATCCAATGTGATGGCAGGGAACGATACGACGGTACCGATCACCTTGGATCACATGATATATCACGCTCAGTGCGTGGTAAACGGAGTAGACAGGGCACTCGTCGTAGTCGACATGCCATTTGGGACTTACCAAGGGGACACAAAGCTCGCCCTGAAGAGCGCTATCAGGATAATGAAGGAATCAGCTGGCCACGCGGTCAAGCTTGAGGGAGGAGTAGAAATCACTGACTCCATCAAGAGGATTCTCACGGCGGGCATACCAGTCATGGGCCACCTCGGGCTCACTCCCCAGTCTATCTACAAGTTCGGCACCTACGGAGTGAGGGCCAAGGAGGACCAAGAGGCAGAGAGGCTAATCTCGGATGCGCTCGCCCTACAGGACGCGGGGTGCTTCGCCATCGTACTGGAGAAAATCCCAGCTGAACTAGCAAAGATGGTCAGTGAGAAGCTGAACATCCCGACAATCGGCATCGGAGCCGGTCCCCACTGCGATGGGCAGGTGCTAGTGCTCCATGACATGCTGGGCATAACCAAGGACTTCTCTCCCCGCTTCCTCAGGAGATACGCAGACTTGGGAGACGCGATCGACAACGCTGTCAAGCAGTACATCACAGACGTGCGAAGCGGCGACTTCCCCAACGAGGAAGAGAGCTACTAGGGCCTCCCCCAACCTTCAAGGACGCCCGCCCACTAGTGGTGCCCGGTAAACATGAGTGAGCTGTGGGTAGAGAGGCACCGTCCCCGCACAGTTGATGATATCAAGGGCCAGAAACAGGTCGTTGACCGACTGAAGGCGTATGCCGGCAAGCGCTCATTTCCCCATTTGATGTTTGCAGGCCCGCCCGGAACCGGAAAGACCACCGCCGCAATCGCACTGGCAAGGGACGTATTCGGGGATGACTACCGTAGAAACCTGCTTGAGATGAATGCAAGCGATGAGAGGAAGCTGGAGTCTATCAGGACCAAAGTAAAGCAGTTCGCCAGGACCGCACCAGTTCCTGGTACGACGTTCAAGGTCATATTCCTTGACGAGGCGGACGCACTCACCCCGGATGCGCAGGGTGCGCTCAGGAGGATAATGGAGCAGAACGCCCAGACGTGCAGGTTCATCCTTTCCTGCAACTACTCATCGAAGATCATTGAACCGATACAGTCGCGGTGTGCGGTCTTCAGGTTCAGGCCACTGGCCGATGTTCAAGTCAGGTCCATGGTGGTGTCCGTGGCAGAGGGAGAGGGGATAAAGCTCGACGAGGACGCTGCCGACGCGATCGTTCACGTCAGCCTCGGAGACCTCAGGAAGGCGATAACCTCACTTCAGGTAGCAGCCTCGATGGACGAGCACGTCTCAAGGGAGATTGTCTATGAGACAACCGCCACTGCCCCTCCCGAGGAGCTTCATCGCTTCTTCCTAGCCTGCAGAGAGGATGGGTTCCAACCAGCTAGGAGAAGGCTTAGGGAGCTACTGGACCGCTTCGGCCTAGCTGGTACCGACCTGGTAAACCAGCTTCACCGCGGATTGGGGGACGTTCCATTCCTAACAGAGAGCCAGAAGCTATCGGTCACTCAAACCATGGCAGAAGCTGACTTCAGGATGGTCGAGGGAGGTGGCGAGGCTTTGCAGCTGGACGCGATGACGGCGAGGCTTTGCACTCTTCTTTCACCCGAGCTCAAGACCTAGCTAGTCTGTTACCAGGGCGAAGGCAGCCGCGGGGGTGATCCTCTCCTCCGGGGTCCCGATGATGTCCGATATCTTCACTGGCTCCGGGTTAGGGTCTAGAGAAGCCGAGGTACCACAGGTTTGGCCTTCGCTTTCTGAGCTTGGTCTTCCGTAGAGGTACGCACCATAACCAGCGGAGATGTGTCCAGCTCCGATGACTGACATCATGACCTGTTCGATTAGTGAGGTGGTGGTTACCCAGCTTCCTGTCAAAGCAGTACCCAGTCCGAGCAACACCGATATCGATGACATCAGGAAGGCGAAGTGCATCGAGACGGCGTTCGTGGATGGTCTTGCGATAGATATTCCTCCAGCGCCGGCGATGAACACCCCGAACAGAAGTGGGAACAGTGCAGTCACATAGTCGGTTGCGGCAAAAAAGGCGATTCCTAGGGTCCCCAACATTCCGCCTGTCATGATTGACAGCTGTGGCATGTTGAAACCGGCGATGGTGTATCTTGACATAGCCCTTCGGATTTAGGTGGAGTATATTATGTGCTGTTTGGGAGTAAACCAGAAAATCAGCTACTATCCTGTCTGGCTGATTTTGATCTTCCAGTCCGCAGTCCACTTGTTTACTTCCCATGGCCCCATGTTGTCCCTGGACTCGCTCATCTCTATGTGGAGGTCGTAGGTCCCAGGCCCAAGTAGGCCAAGGTCCCAAGCCAAGGAGACATCCTCGGCCCTGTTGGAGACCTTGGGTCCGAGATTCGTTTTTCTGGTGATGGTGGTCTCGTTACCCCTCAGCCAATCCCCTGAGTCTTGCTCGTCGAAAGTCCCCATGGCTTCCGTCAGATTACCCGCGGTGTCGTTTGCGAGGATCAGCGTATTTCCCTTGTGAGTCAGTGTGATCAGGACCTGAGCGGACTCGGAGTCAATGTTGTCCGCAACTCCCAGCCCCATCACCACATGGACCTCGTCTCGGTCGATCTCCAGTTTGTACTCGCCACCTCTCCAGCTCGAGTCTATGATCCCGTCCGCATCCTGTATGTCGATACCGTTGGAAGTAGTTGGGGGAGCGATATCGCTCAGAGGCGGGTTCGAGAGGACGAAAGTTAGGGCCAGCCATGAGAAGACAAAGAGGAAGCACGCCCTGAACCAGTTCCCACCTGTGTACAGCTCCACAATCCTGGACGGCAATACGAGCTTGTGCAGTGAGGGAACTGTCGCGGCGAGGGAGACGGGGAGCACCCAATGGATTCTACTGGGCTCGGTCGTGGTAGGCATGAACACATATCGCATAAACAGCGCCACACTCAACCCGTAGACTATGACCAGCCACATCGAGTAGGCGTCGGCCACCTCCTTTACAGCGTGCTCATCGGGCTTGAAAGGCTCCAGCTCACGGCTCTTGGGCTCCTCCTTTTCCCCAGAACCACCACGCCCCCTCTTGCGCTTGTCGAAGGCGCTTGCACGCATCGCGGTATCCACGTCCACCATGGCTATCGGCCCCTCTCGGAGGTGCTCCCCACATCAACCCTGTGGGTGTGAGCCACCCTTGTCTATGACGCTAACGCTCAAATGGACGGTGCTAGTCCCCGACGCGTCGCCGGGGTGGCGTAGTTGGTAGCGCGTCGGACTCATAGGGTAACTTTCTGCGGGGGGCTCAGCCCCTCTGGAGCTAGTCGATGAGCGCAACAGCCTAACTGAAGATTGTCTGAGACATCCGAAGGTCGCGGGTTCAAGTCCCGCTCCCGGCACCACAAACACATGCCGTATTCCTATGACAAATAGGAAACAATCATTGAATAGGGCCGTTTTTCGTAGAAGGTAACATGACGTTGAGCTCGCTTAACTGGGTCAATCGATTTACTGACCAGACTCCTGGTGATGAGGAGATCGGTGGGACTCCCCGACAGGTTCCCGGTGCTTGCTGGTCGAGAGTTAAGCCGACTCCCACGCCACAGCCAATACTCAGGCTGTGGTCAGCAGAGATGGCTGAAGAACTAGGCACTGAATTCGGGGACGATGAGATTCTCGGTGGCTGTGAAATCATCGAGGGCATGGATCCCTACGCCCAGAGGTACGGGGGGCACCAATTCGGAAACTGGGCAGGACAGCTTGGAGATGGCAGGGCGATCACACTGGGCGAGGTGGATACAGGAACGGGGGTTTTGGAATTGCAGCTGAAGGGCTCCGGCGTCACCCCGTACTCCCGATTCGCAGATGGGAAGGCGGTATTGCGCTCATCGATTCGGGAGTTCCTATGCAGCGAGGCGATGTTCCACCTAGGCGTCCCTACGACTAGGGCACTGTCGATGGTCTCAACCGGCGAGGACGTCATCAGGGACATTCTGTACGACGGCAGACCAGCACCCGAGTCAGGGGCCATAGTCTGCAGGGTAGCGCCTAGCTTCCTGCGATTCGGGAGCTTCCAGATACATGCCAACACAGGGGACTTCGATACTCTCAGGAAGCTGGTGGATTTCACCGTAGAACACCATTTCCCGAGTCACAGCACCGATAGCGACGAGGGACTGATCGAGTGGCTGAAGCAGATCGCAGACGAGACGGCCCAGATGATATCCCATTGGATGAGGGTGGGGTTCGTTCACGGTGTCATGAACACCGACAACATGTCCATTCACGGACTCACCATAGATTACGGCCCGTACGGCTGGCTCGAGGACTATGACCCCGATTGGACGCCGAACACCACGGATGCGAGGACGAAGAGATACAGGTTCGGCCACCAGGCACGAATAGGGAAGTGGAACTACGCCCGCCTGCTGGAGGCGATCAGCCCCCTGATGAGTGACCCGGAGATGCTCTACGATGCACTGGAGTTCTACGACTCGTCGTTCCAGAGACACAACGACTCGATGTGGGCGGAGAAGCTCGGTATCGCGGAGCTGGTGCCCGGCGACGAGGAGCTGGTCACCGATCTGACCACGATGCTCCAGAGCGTCGAGACGGACATGACGATATTCTTCAGGCTGCTCTCATCCATCAGCGAGCCAGAGGTCAGCCACCTGGAACACGCGTTCTACGACCCAGACAGCATCCCCGTTGACGAGTTCAATGACTGGCTGGGCAGGTGGTGGACAAGGGCGGGGGGGAAGCCCGATCAGGCTAGAATGAGACTAGCCAACCCCAAGTACGTCCTCAGGAACTGGATGGCACAGCTGGCGATAGACGCCGCGGAAAAGGGGGATTACTCCGTCGCAAACGAGCTCCACGAGATGCTCAAGGCTCCCTATGACGAGCAGCCCGAGTACGAGGATCAGTGGTACCAGAAGAGGCCGGAGTGGGCCAGGCATAGGGTCGGATGCTCTATGCTGTCGTGCTCGAGCTAGTGCCGTTAACCTCTTTGGAGAATCTGCTCATGAAGTCCCACATTATCTGATGGGTATCGTACAGACCTTGATTGCCTGCACAGGTCCAGATGAAATCATAGGGTACGCCATCGCATATGTCGTTCACGTAGAGATTGTGCCCCCCACTGTGAGAAGTTAGTAGCACGACCTCAGTGCCATTCTCACATGACGTGAAACCCTGTATACTGTATACTGCCCCAGGCTGGTTTGAATCGGGTAAAAATCCCTCACAGTCATTGTAGTTGGCCCAATCGTAAAGATTCTCGAGAGCTCCATTCTGGACTGCCTCTATGGTCCTGGCATCTTCCTCAAACAATGTCAACCTTCCTGAATTGGAGTATTGAGCAATCTCATCAAGGAAACCGTGCATCTCCATTACTGAGATAGGGGAATATACGGAATTGTCAGTGAAGCCTAGATACCCGGATGTACAAGCTACAGCAGCTATCAGGTGGCTGGCTTCTAATGCCATTCGTTGTGACATTTGACATCCGTTGGACCATCCAGTGAAGTATACTCTATTTTCATCGACTGGGTACATTGTGATGATGTTCTCTATCAGCTCGATTAGGAATCCGGCATCATTTATTTCCTGCGCCTTGGCATCCCCACAGCAAACCCCTGCATTCCATGATTCTTGATTTTCACCGAATGCACCGCTGTTCGGAATAGCGAGCCCCTCGGGGTGGATTACTATTGCACCTACCTGATCAGCCAATGATGTAATACTGGTGTAGTTTCTCATCTCGAAAGACGATGCTGCCCATCCATGTAGCTCGAAGATTATGGGTGATTTAGCAGATAAATTGATGTTTTCAGGGAAATAAGTCAGCCAGCATCTTTCCCATCCCTCAAACTCAAAACACTGGTAAGTATCAGGATCGGGGATATCCAGATTGATATCGACCTCCTCATCTGGGGCTAGTTCAACATCTTCCCGTATGCCAGTGCAACCTGCCAGTGTTGAGGAAAACAAAATCACTGTAAGGAGTATCGAGCAGGTTCTCCTCATGAGGTGCGGAAAGAGCATTCAATCATTAATCTGCCCTACTAGGAAGCTACTCGCCCTCGAGGTCGTAAACTACAACTTCATGCGTCATGAAGTCCTGGATGTTGTCATCGAAGAGCTGCTGTAGCGTCTCGCCATCTATCTCGGTGACCCCGTCAGAGCCCGTGCATCCAGCTAGCGTGACGGACATCATTGCGATTGTCATCAGTAAGGCCTTGGTCTTCATAGAAATCTGAAGAATGCACATCGCAAATAAACGGTTTCCCGGAATCGAGAAATCAGATTGGCTCTTCCGGGAATTGCCATGGAGTACGGGATAGACGACTGGGAGGTCCTCAGTAGAGCGTTCGCGGATATGTTCGAGGGCCTAGGTGACGTCAAGTCCGACGAGTCGAGGCTCGAGTTCACCTCCTTCCCCTCCGACGTCACAACCGGGTTATCCATCTCCCGGGACGGCTCCATGCTCGCGAACATGCCCCTGCATGGGATAGACTCGAGGTTCGAGAGGGTTATTTTCGACGAAAGGAGGGAGTCGATAAGGCTCATCGGCCCTGAAACTGACTACACCTACAGGGTCCCTCCCGCGATCCTCAGGAGGCGTGGGAGGCTCAGAGGACTGAGTAGGCTATGGCGCCTGCGATGACGAACATGACCCCCGCTATCCCCCTGTCTATCGCCCTCCATGCCTCTGGGCTCTCGAGCATCGTGGAGAGGCGCCTGGCCCCGTATCCCAGGGCGAAGAAGAACAGGAACGAGGCGAGCATCGCACCGACCGCGAAGTAGCCCCTCTCCTCTGAGGCATATCTGCTGGACGCGCTCCCGATGAGCATGACGGTGTCGAGGTAGACGTGAGGGTTGAGGAACGTGAAAGCCATTGCCGTACCGAGCGTGGGCACCAGCGCCCCACCTCCCCCCTCTCCTATGCTCATCCCGACGGGGTCCATGGAGGACCTCACCCTCATCACGCCATATCCGGCGATGAAGAGCGCCGCGACCATCGATATCCAGAACTCGGCGCCCTCGACCCCCGACAGGTATGCGCCAAGCCCCAGTACTCCCACGGTAATCAGGAGCGCATCAGCCAGAGAGCAAACCAGGCACACGGCGAACACGTGTGACCTGAGCAACCCCTGCCTCAGGACGAATATGTTCTGGGGGCCTATCGCCAGTATGAGGCCCATGCTCAGGGCGAAACCCTCGATGCCCGCAGACCACATCTGCTTTCCCAGAGGGCAGGCCGTCCTTGAATCGGTCGGCGCATCCGTCACCTTGATTGGCCGAGCCCGGGAGCGACATGCATGACCAAGAGGGACGCCACCGAGCTGTTCTCTGAGTGGGCCCTCCGTGACAGGGACCTAGGGATGGAGAGCGGCCACGCGGCATCCGTGGGCGAGATGCTCTCGATGGCCCTTTCGAGGATGGAGGGCCCCTTCTCAGCCATCGACGTAGGTTGCGGGAACGGGTGGGTCTGCAGGGCGCTAGAGGATAACGAGGACTGCGAGGTCGCCATCGGGGTGGATGGCTCTGAGGAGATGATTAGGAAGGCTAGGGAGAGAGGCGACGGGGAGTTCCACCATGCCAGGCTTCCAGGGTGGGCGCCTTCGCGAAGGTTCGATCTCGTTCACTCTATGGAGTTCCTCTACTACCTCGTGGACCCTGTAGCGATGCTTGCCGAGATCCAAGAGAACTGGATGGAGCCTGGGGGTATTTTGGTCGCCGGCGTCGACCACTACCTCGAGAACGAGGACAGCCTGGATTGGCCCGGGAGTCTCAACGTGCACATGTCCACCCTGAGTCAGGAGGAGTGGAGGCAGGGCATGACCGACGCTGGATTCATTGACGTCGAGACCAGTAGAGTTGGACTCAAGGATGGTTTCGTCGGCACCCTCGCATTATTTGGGAGAAAGCCTGTCGCCTGATTAACTCCCCTTTGAGAATGCTATCAGACGGTCTATCGGCAGATGGTCGACCGTGTCCTTGCAGTAGTGCGCCTCGACCACGGTCCCGTCCTCGTCTATCAGCATGTCAACCGGCAGAGTGGACATCTTCGAGAGGGATAGAGTCATCGGGATGTATCCCTTGAGGGTCGCCTTCAACATCGTGAGAGGGGACTTCATGGCACCAAGCATGAATCTGGAGAAGGACTTCTCGACACCGTTGTCAAGGTATGTCTGATAGGTCTCGTCAGCCACGACTGTGAAGGGTATACCCCTCTTCCCCATCCTCCTAGTTAGCTCGTCTATTTTTGCATCGAACACTCCGACCATAACAGTGTCCTCATGGAATTCGCCCCATCTCTTCAGAATATTGTCAATTCTGATGTTACAGAACGGGCATGTCGAGAATCTGAAGAAAGTGAATATCACCCTCTTCCCTTTCATCGCAGACATCTCGAAGTCCGTACCGTCAATTGAAGGTAACACTAGATCTGGTATTTTGTCGCCGGCCTCTACTCTCACGAACTACGGAGCGGAATCAGGCGTATAGATGTTACAGACTAGCGTCAACTGCTAACTTTTCGCGAGTCCCCTACTCCGGTTCTCCACCTTAGATAAATGTAGGATGGCATCGACCATACTGCCACCGCTGTCACCCATGACATGATGGATCCGAGGATAATTCCGTGGGCTTCCAGCGAGTACATCGCAACCAGGGAGTAGACGCCCACGGACCCTCCCCCGAGAAGCATTGGGGCCGCCGCCCCCCTGGGAACGGATGGTCCCTGAGAGATCCAAAGCGAGACCATGGAGGTCAGGAATATCGCAGGGAATACCGATGCCAAGCCAGCCAGAAGGGGGTAGCCCAGCCCAGCCACCCATACGGAGGCCCCTATCGCTGTCGCCGCCATCAGGCCCCTAGCAAGCAGTATCGACTTGCTGACTTCTCGACTCCCCTTAGGAGATTCACAGGGCTTCCAGCCCAGTACAATCCCGAAGACAGCCGTCAGGGCTACACCGATCATGCCTATCGTTCTCGGCCCAGTCCCATACTCTGACAACTCGCCAATGCAAAGAATCGTAACCATGCCGAACATTGCCCAAGCCAAAAGCGCCGTGGCAGTTGTGACAGCCAGGGACCTCTCGCTTCCAAGTGACGCAGTGGCCCGTGGCAGGTATATCCATACTGAAAGGAAGATGGCGTTGATAAGCATCCCTGCAGGAACTACAGATAGGCTATCCATGAGCTCTTGCTCCCCCTGCGCCGCGGCCATTCCAGCCACTGCAGGCACGATCGTGGTTGGCACAGTGCCCAAAGCCCCCCCCACAACTCCCCCAAACCTCTCGATCAGGACCGTGACAACGATTGCGACCAGTCCCGCGGCGATTGCCGCTGGCAGAATTTCTTCCAACACGGGTTCCCGGGATGTTGGCGGCACATGATGGTGACGACACTACTCGATGTGGTGTCCGACATGGCCTGAGGTATCTTCCCAGCACTCGTCCTCGATATCGTAGACCGCCCCGCCCTCCTTCAGGCACGGGTGGTGGTTCGTGAAAACGTCCCCGTTGGTGAGCCACGGCCTGACGATCCAGGCGTGTGCCATCCAGTACTCGTCCAAGATGACGTTCTCACCATTCCTGTCGGAGCACTGAGACTCAGTGAGATCCTCCCCTTGAACCAGCATCTCCTCCATTTGGAAACAGAGTGACTCGTGCCTGTGCCACCAGTCGTTTTCGCCAGTGAACCCGTCTGGCGGTTCGTCAGTCGGCGCCTTCACCAGCCACGCGAAGCCAACCAACTCGGAGTCATCCTCCTCTCCTGCGAACATCAGGAACTCCGGCTTGGAGTGGTCGAAAACGCTGTCGATGTCAGTTCCCGGGAATTCCGGCTCGGCCGGATTGAAGTATTCGCTGTCCATCTCGAAATCGCCCAGCATTGCGTGATGAGTGCCCATTCCTTCTGTATACCCCACCATCATGTGATAGCCAGCGGCTTCGGCCTCCCCCAGAGTCCCCCATTGCGATGACCATTCCAATGCAGCTTGGAACTCTGCGGTGAGAGTCGCACAATCATCCCCGGAGAGCTCCCCCTTCGTCATCTGCTCGTAAGCCGGGTCAACATGATGCCCACCGATTCCAGTGGAGTTGCACCACCATGGCATGGTGTCCGGGATGTAGCCACTGAGAGGGCAGTCCAATTCCCCATCGCCGTCTAGGTCACCACATATCCCAGCATCCTCGTAGTCGAACAGGTCAGACTCATCGTCAATAAATCGCCTCCCATCATCTTCCTCTGATATGCAACCACTCATTGCGCTGGAGAAAAAGAGCAAGACCATCGCAACCGAACGTGTCCTCATGACCGGGGTTTGTTGGCTTAGCAATTAAATCGTGCGCCGAGGTGCTCACTCTATCCGTTCTATTGATGTGCCTTCCCTGCTCCCTGAGGCACATGGAGGGATGGCCGGAACCGGGTACCCCGGTCAAGCTGGTGGTCAGGACATGGGCGGGCTTGGACGAGCACATCGGGGTCGCAATTCCTTCAGCGGGCCAAGACCTCGTCACCATCAAACTCGTCAACGGTTACAATCTCTCATTCCCCTCTTCCTACGTGGAGGAATTCCAAGTCATGGGGGAGATTCCAGAAATCAAGGAGGAGGAGTCAGAGCAGATAGCTCAGGACGAGTCACTTCCTCTGGTTCACCTGATTCACACAGGGGGTACTATTGCCAGCAAGGTAGACTACTCCACGGGGGCTGTGACAGCCAGATTCGAGCCCAGCGAGCTACTTCAAGCAGTTCCCGAGCTTAGGTCAATAGCTAGGATTAGGGCGGTTAAGCTTGGCAATATGTGGTCCGATGACATAAGGCCCCGTCACTGGAACCGCATGCTAAAGGCCACGGAGGAGGCATTTGCGGAAGGGGCCGTCGGAGTGGTGATAACTCATGGGACCGACACTCTGCACCTATCTGCAGCGGCAATGGCATACGGGTGGTCGGGTTCAGGGGGGAGGCCACCAGGAAGGATAGTTCTTACCGGTTCCCAAAGATCCCCAGACAGGGGTTCTTCCGACGCTCCGGAGAACCTAATCTCGGCTGTCTTCTGGGCAGCCCAAGGCCCTGTGCCAACGGGGTACAGGGACTCTTCTGTTGTAGTCGCGCACGCGTCCTCTTCCGATGGCAGGTGCGTAGTCCTCCCCGGGTGTGCTTGCAGAAAGTACCACTCATCGAGGAGGGATGCGTTCAAACCGATCAACCAGGAACCTATCGCCCATGTCATTTTGGGCCACGAAGGTCCTAGCATAGAGTTGGAGGAGGCTGATCCACAGGATGCAAGGGTAGAGGCGATATCTCCCGTAATGTTTGACGACTCGGTCAGGATAGCTCAGTTCGTTTCTGATGGGCACCTCCACTCCGATTTGGTCAACTCAGCGATAGAGCTTGGGTACGATGCCCTTCTCTTTCATGGTACTGGACTGGGGCATCTGCCGATTTCCGACCCACAGGAGGACTCTCCTGAGAATACCAAGCTCAGGGTCCTGATGGAGGACTATTGCGAGGAAGGGGGCATTGTAGTGGTCGTCGCGCAGGCCGTTCATGGCCCGGTACATCTGGACGTGTACAGCAAGGGAAGGGTGCAACAATCGATGGGGATGATAGGCAATGGCTCACTATGCCCTCCGGGGTCAGCGCTGGTCAAGCTACACTTCCTACTATCGCGAGAAAAGTCTAGGGAATCAGTTTCAGATGGATGGAGCAGTGACCTCCTAGGGGAGAATCCCCCTGTCGTTAGAGACTGAGATTCAAAGCCAAGCACCTCGTCCGGTAATTATGCCAAGCCCCGAAGAGGGATTCACCTTCGAGAGGACCGGCCACACCTCTAGGAACCGCACTGTTCTTGCGGCCATGACGAACAAGCAGAGCGCCGATGACGGAACACTTTCGGAGGATGAGATAAACTGGTTGTTGATGAGGGCTGAGGGCGGGTTCGGCATAGTCACCACTGCAGCAACGCACGTTACTCCCGGGGGGCAGGGCTGGACTGGCGAGATGGGCGTTTGGGGGGACCATCACATTCCGGGGCTCACTAGGCTGGCCGATGGCATCAGGGACAGGGGGGCATTGAGCCTCGCACAGATATTCCACGGCGGGATGTTCGCACCCGAGGCAATAACGGGCGAGAGACCAGTCTCAGCAAGTGAGAACCCCATTTCCAAAGACTCGGGGGAAACATCCAGGGAACTCTCCTCCGCTGAAATCGAGGATATAATATCCTCATTTGGCGATGCCGCTTCAAGATGCGCCAAGGCAGGGTTCGATGGAATAGAGCTACATGGGGCCCATGGATACCTGATTTGCCAGTTCCTTGGGGAGAAAACAAACAGGAGGACAGATGAGTGGGGGGGCGGGATTCTTGACAGGTCTCGTTTTTTGATGCGAATTATCGAGGACGTTAGGGGGAAGGTCCCTGAGGACTTCATCATAGGAGTCAGGATATCTCCTGAGCACAGGAAGGTCGGTGTCCGGCTACAAGATAGCCTGGTCTTGGGGAAAATGCTTGTTGAGGCGGGCGTGGACTTCTTGCATATTTCCTGTTGGGACTGCTCATGGGGGTCATCAGAGTTCACGGATGATGAGAGGACGCTCACTCAGTGGTTCTCCGAGACGCTCGACAATGCGGTTCCCATCATTTCTGCCGGGGGGATCTGGTCTACCGCTCAGGCGAGATCGGTTATGGGCCACGGCGCTGACATGGTAGCCGTAGCCAGGGCCGCCATCGGGCACGCAGACTGGGCGTCTCACATGTCAGATGGAATGTACGATCCCTTGAAGCCCCCATTCTCAAGCGAGCACCTGGAAAAACAGGGCCTCAGTCAGACGTTTATCGAGTACATGAGGGCCTGGGACGGATTCGTCTCCTAGCCGTCTTGCTGATGTACCGTCTCCTACAAGGGCATGTCATGCCGGAGGCCTCGCGGAGCGATGACTTGGATGCGATGAGGCAACTGGCACACTCTCCTGGGGACTCCTCCAGCCTCAGGGAACTAAGGGCAGAGGGTAAGAAGACTGCAAGGGAGAGAATCTCCCAGCTTCTGGATAAGGGATCATTTGTCGAGGTCGACTCGTTCGTCCAGCACAGGGCTGGGGATCACAACATGCACCTTCATCGCCCCCTGGGGGATGGAGTCGTGGCTGGCCATGGGATGATCGATGGCAGGAGAGTCGTGTGCTTCGCACAGGACTACGCTGTGTTCTCGGGGACCATGGGGGAGATGCACGCCAAAAAGGTCGCCAAGGTCGCTGAATTCGCAGAGAAGTCTCAACTTCCGCTAATTGGCATTTGGGACGGGGATGGACAGAGGGTAGAGGAGGGCGTGACATCTCTCGGCGCGACAGGGGAGCTCTTGGATATCTTAGTGGCATGCTCGGGCCGAATCCCGATGTTCTCCTTGGTTCTAGGGACAGTGTCTGGAGTCAGCGCTCTAGCGGCAGGACTTTCCGACTTCGTAATTCTGGGATCTGAGCATGGTAGGATGTTCATGAGGAGCCCGTACATGATTCCAGAGATTATCGATGGCACCGTGGATGAGGATGCTCTTGGAGGGGCCGAGCAGCATGCCAGCAGGAGCGGTGTCGCATGCATGATCGCAGATGACGAGCAGGACGCTTTCGACATCACTGCTGAGATACTGTCATTCCTTCCAGACCACACTTTAGCCGAGCCACTCGTCACTAGGGGATCTGATCCATGGGACAGGGACTGCGTTGGCATGGAGGAGCTTGTTCCCACAGACCCTAACCGCCCATACGACATGAGGGAAGTAATCAAGGAGGTGGTCGACGAGGGGAGGTTCGTCGAGCTATCCGAGTACTATGCAGAGAATGTTGTAATTGGCTTTGCCCGTCTCGACGGACACTCTATCGGCATCGTAGGGAACCAGCCAAGCGTATTGGCAGGATGCTTGGATATCGACGCTTCGGTGAAGGCGGCAAGATTCATCAGAACGTGCGACTGCTACAACATCCCGATCGTTACATTCGTTGACGTCCCCGGTTTCCTACCAGGGACCGTACAGGAGTGGGGTGGAATTATCAGGCACGGTGCCAAACTCCTCTATTCTTACGCGGAGGCGACTATTCCAAAGATGGCGGTGGTGACCAGGAAGGCCTACGGGGGGGCTTATCTGGCGATGAGTTGCAAGCATCTCGGCTCAGACTACAACATCGCGTGGCCAGGGGGGGAGCTGGCTGTCATGGGCGCCGAAGGGGCCGTGAATATCATCCACAGGAAGGAACTCTCCGAATCGAGTGACTCAGATGGGGTCAGGAGTGAGCTAATCAGGGAGTACAAGACAAAATTCGGCGATCCATACGTCGCCGCTAAGCACGGTTGGCTGGATGACGTGATTGAACCTGCGGAGACAAGAAAGCACCTCGTGAGGGCATTGAAGCCTCTTCTCAGCAAGAGGGAGTGGGTCCCTCCCAAGAAGCATGGTAACATACCATTGTAAATATTTTAAAAAGGTGTAAATATGGGTATTTTTGGTTATCTCAAAGGCATGATAGCACTCGCAATTCTTGCTTTTATTGGGTACATAAATATCTGGGCCTTCAACTTCACAGGAGAGGCCACCGCAGAGAGACACGGTGACTTGGCTTCACTATATATGTTTACTTTGCAAGTTACTATTTTACTATTTACTATCCTCCTTGTTGGTTTATTTTTGTCTCATCGGGCCCTCAAAAAAGAAAATAAACGTCTCAAGTCCAAGCTACAAAATCTGGAGACTCCCACTAGTGATGGCAATGATTGAAGATCAGAAGGAAGACCAATGGTGGGATTTGGCCACTGAAGTACCCGAAGTCAGAGAGGAGAAACCCGAGGAAAAAACGTCATCAGCTTGGTGGTGGGCAGGCTTTGCTCTGATTCCGGTGTTGGTGGTTTGTAGTGGCATTATCGCGATCAGTGATTGGGGCAGTAATCCCGGCCCTCATTGGCAATCGTCAGACCACTCCTACGCTGAAGAACTCCAGCTCACATATTATAATCACACTCTCAACTACACCGCACACTCAATCGAGACCCCGAATCATATCACTTTCGAGATCGAGAACTCAGATTTTATTGCTCTAGAAATTCAGACCAATAACTTCCGAGGGGAACTCAACACTTACTACAATTTCAACGGGGGCTTGACATGGATAGACGATGACGGAAGGGCATGGGAGGCCGTGGTCCCGGAATATTACGACGATTCGAAGTATACACATCCAGAACTGGGGCCAATACTGATGTTCCGTATTCATGAGGGTGATATCCATCTGGCTGGAACTGACGATATACAATCTATTGAGTTGCGCTATTTCGAGAAGGACCCCGATAATCGAAGCCAGTTCCTGATACTCCTGATATGGTTAATCGTCCCATCTTCCCTGTTTGCAAAAGCGAATTGGGCCCAGAGAGAATCATTCGGTAAAGGAATCCTCGCACTTTTACTCGGGATAGTTACCATGCCCTTGATGTTCGCATTTTCATGAGAAGGCAACGTCTTGAAAAACCATGTTCAAACATTGCTATGGAACAGATAGAAGTTGCAAAACCTCCTCCATAGAAGGCAATTCATCAATCCTTTCCGGAGCGAACAAAACCTTCCACGCTTCCAGGTGTTGTGCCACCAACATAACGACACCAAAATCTCCATGCTCCGAGGATTCTCCGTAACTGATGGATAATGATTTAGCTCGGGTTTCCTTTGTTTCCTGCTCATGTCCCGGTGGGATATCTGTATCGATGGAAACATCGGGAACCACTCCTTCCCCTGCTATTGATTTCATCCATGGGCCATCAGATAAAACCCTCCTGCCTTGGAGAAGGGAGAGCTTTCCTCCACACTCTGTCCATGACAGGGCTATTGATCTCGCAGTCGAACCCCCTCCCTTGATCTCAAGAGTCCTCCCTTCAGGATTCAAGCCAGTGTGCCTGCATGCGATGACGAAACCTTCGCCATCGGTGTTTACCCCCTCCCACTGACCGCCAACCCTTCTGACCTGATTGACTGCTTCCAAGCCGGCGAGTACTTCAATTCCCAGCTTTTTGCAAACCGAATTTTTTAGCGGGCTTGTGCACGATATCCAAAGATCACCATCTAGTTCTGACGCTCTTTCGAGGAAATCCTCCGCACTTCTTGCCTCCAGGGAAACGGCTTTCACACTCCCAAAACCAAGTGCGCTCCCGACAATCCCGAAAAGACGAGGCGTCAGGGAATGTGAAATCGGATAGCCAGCAACACCCCAGAAACTAGGATAATCCAATTCGCACTCCCCTCCTCGTTCCGGCCGTCCCTGTGCCCCATTGAGAATGATTCGGTCTTTGGCTCTCCGACCGAAAATAACGGGTATGTATGGCCCCTCCGGTGACCATGGACAGCGACCTTGACATAGCCCGCGCGGCAGAACCCACGAACATCGAGGAAGTCGCAAAGCAGTTGGGTCTGGCTAGTAGTGATCTGATTCTACATGGCCCCCATATCGCCAAGGTATCGTGGAAATCCCTGTCCTCGGGACTGTCCAACAAGAGGGGTAAGCTGATTCTGGTGACAAGCGTAAACCCAACGCCATACGGAGAGGGCAAGACTGTCACGACTATCGGCCTCAATCAGGGACTCAACCACCGCGGGTACAACGCATGCTGTGTGATCAGGGAGCCATCACTAGGTCCAGTTTTTGGCATCAAGGGAGGCGCGGCCGGAGGGGGGTACTCGCAGGTCCTGCCCATGGAACAAATCAATCTGCACTTCACAGGGGACCTCCATGCCATAACATCGGCCCACAACCTCTGCTCTGCGATACTCGACAATCACCTTCACAGAGGAAATGAATTGGAGATAGATACCAATCGGATATTCTGGCCTAGGGTAATCGACATGAACGATAGGACTCTGAGGCAGGTAAGCATAGGCCTGGGGGGCCCTGCAACTGGCGTCACCCGTTCAGAGAGATTCGATATCACCGCAGCGAGCGAAGTGATGGCCATTCTGTCTTTGTCAAAGAGCTACGATGATCTCAGGGAGAGGCTTGGGAGAATAATTGTAGCCGAATCGAATTCGGGCAAACCCGTCACAGCCGAGGATCTAGGCGCAGCAGGATCCATGGCACTTCTCCTCAGGGAGGCTATGCTACCAAACCTAGTACAGACACTAGAGGGGAATCCGGCCTTTGTCCATTGTGGGCCATTCGCTAACATCGCCCATGGGAACTCTTCGATCATCGCTGATGAACTAGCTCTATCCAGATCCGACTACGTGGTCACGGAAGCTGGGTTCGGAGCAGAAATGGGGGCTGAAAAGGCGTTACACATCAAATCACTAGCATCAGGGATATCTCCCAGCTGCATCGTACTAAATGTCACGGTCAGGTCGATGAAGCTTCACGGAGGCGGAGTCGCTGGAGGCGGCGGGTCTAGGCCAACCAAGGAGGAAATAGAGACGGAGAATGTTGAAGCAGTTAGATCGGGAGCATCCTCAAATCTCAGGAGGCACATCAAGAATTTGGCCGCCACATCAATACCAGTAGTGGTCTCCATCAACAGGTTCCATACAGATACGGACGCAGAAATCGAAGCTATCCGAGATGAGGCTGCCAAGGCAGGGGCCGTCGACATAGTCCTTTTCGACGGTTTCTCGAAAGGTGGCTCAGGCGCCGCCGATCTGGCCGACTCAGTAGTATCTGCATGCGAGTCGTACGATGGGGCAGGAAGTCCGTTCACCCCAACTGTCGATCCTGGAATGCCGTCCAGGGAAGCCATACTTAGGATAGGAACCAATGTGTATGGGGCGAACAACGTCGACCTTAGCCCATCAGCCGCCTCTTCTCTTGAGAAGTTCGAGAATTGGGGCTTCGGCAACCTCCCAGTCTGCATGGCGAAGACACAGTACTCCTTCAGCCATGACAAGAAAGTACTAGGAGCCCCCGTTGGATTTACCCTGCAAGTAAGAGAGGCAAGGCTGAATGCGGGCGCAGGCTTCATAGTCGCTGTTTGCGGATCCATGATGACGATGCCAGGACTGCCCAGCAGGCCTGCGGCGATGGATATGGACATGGATGAAGAGGGACGACTCACAGGAGTCTTCGGATAGGTGGAAATATGCGGAGAGTAAAGCGACTCGATGAGGGAGTTCGTCTACGCGTGGAGGATGAAGACGACCTCTGGGTTCTTTCAAAAATATGCAGAAAGGGCTCCTCAGTGGGCATGCTTTCCCACAGAAGGGACTCCACCACCGGTACCAAGGAGGATGGAAGAGCCAAGAGCGCTGAGAGAAAGCCGATGTGGATACTTCTGGACGCCCATGAGACCGCATTCCAGTCTTTCACAGATAATCTCAGGGTTCACGGCGTCATCAAGGAGGCGAAGATAGACGTTGGTAGCCATCACACACATATTGTATCACCGGGGGATGAAATAGAGATATCAAGAGAGGGGGGCTTGGAAAGGTCTGATCTAGACCTAATCGAAGAGGCAATATCATCAGGCACCAAAGCCAAAGCCGGACTAATAGTCGTCGAATCAGACGAGATTCTAGTATTCGAAGTGACATCAAGGGGGATCAGGGACGTCTCACAGTTCTCTATGAGAGGAGGGGGAAAGAGAGTGAACGACCCATCCTCGGTCAGGAATGCCTTCTTCGATGATGTGGCGAAAGAGGTCGGCATGGTCTTCAATGACGAGATGCCATTGGTAATATGCGGCCCCGGGATGGCGCGGGAGAAGTTCGAGAAAAGCCTCAGAGACTCGGGGTCGAAGAATACCATAACGAATGCACCCACGTCCATTGGAGGAAGGTCAGCTGCCAACGAGGTACTATCCGAAGGAGCGGCAGACACGGTCCTTGGGGAACATGTTCTAGTGAAGGAAATCAGGGCCATAGAAGAGGCACTAAGGAGAGTTTCAGTCGATGGCGCGGTAACTTACGGAATATCCCTTATCTCTGACGCGGCCTCACAAGGGGCGGTGGAATCACTGATCATCGACGCCTCGATGATAAGGGAGGGGGACGACGACTCGAGAGGTAGATGGGAGAGGATATGCGAGGAAGTAAAGTCATCCAGAGGGGAGGTAGTCCAATGCTCAGTCGACCACGATGCCGGACAGCAACTGTTGGGCCTGGGCGGAGCCATAGCCCTGTTAAGGTGGAAGCTGGACCATTAATCCTATGACTAATTATCATCGGGTACAATCATGGAAGGTCCTCCCCGGCTGATATCCTTGGGCGAACCAGGAGGCAGTGACAACGCCAGCGCAGTAGCTTCGACAGCTCTCGACATGGGAGTCCCCAGTATTATTGTCACCTCCACAAATGGTGAGGCATTCGAGACGTTCGACCATGGTGCTGTAGACTGGAAGAAACTAATGGAGACAGCGCATTGGATGGTCAACTGCTCATCATTGGTAAATCTAGGTAAAAGTCCTGCAATGGCATGGTCTGCATCAATGACATTCGCCGAGCTCGAGGGTTGCAGGAATGTAATGGTGGTAGACATGCCAGGCGATCAAGAAACAATCTCGAAGACATGGGGATTAGTAGTCGGTAAGATGAGGCAGATCCACGTTTTGTTCTTCACCAGTGAAGCGATGAAGGCCGTCTCCTCACTGGAAAATATGGAGGAAGATGACTTCCTATCCCAAGTCAGAGCGAAAACGATGGTTCCCATCGTTTGTGGAATTATATCAGGTGGTTCTGCTGTTTCTGTGTCGCATGCCATGGGGAGTTTCGAAGTTGACATCACGGAGCATGGGACTGGTATAGTATGGCTCGCTGGATTCCTTAAATCGCTGCCATATTCAGGAACAGGAATCAGTGGAATCAGGAACGCGTCCTCCTGGTAGTAAATTGACTATGTAGCCACAATTCGTACTTTTAGCAGAAACCCCTTTTGAAGGGACGTCCTTTCGCTGGGACCCGCGAGGCCACAAGCATGTCACTGAAACTAGGTCCGGCAGGTGTGCCTCTTTCCTGCAAAGGACGTACTATCGTAGAGGGCATGGACGACATCACAGCACTGGGCTTGGAAGCCATGGAGATTCAAACAGTAAGGCCAGTCCAGCCCAAGCACTTCGATCAATACTGGCAGGCGGGTATATTGTCATGGGACTCTGGAATAGAGATGAATCTGCATGGCCCCTACTATGCCGAGCTCCTCGGGAACAGAAGGGAAAGAAACAGGTCCTTGGCCAAGATGGAGGCGTCAATGCAGGCAGGGAAGATCATCAACGCCAGACACCTCGTTTACCATGTAGGTCCATACGGGGAATACGATCCTGGGACCGAGGCCAATGAGCAGGTCGCCAACATCTTCTCCGGCATAGTGGAAAGGGTCAGGAGCATCTGGGGGGAACAGGATGAGGACGCGTATACTGCCTTCCCATGGATATCCGAGCAAGAGCCCTCCCTTGTCGGCATAGAGACATCAGGCAGGCAGGAGCTATGGGGCACTGTGGAGGAGGTCCTCGAGGTATGCAACCACGTGGAAGGGACCGTACCAGTCCTCAATCTAGGACACATACATGCAAGGGGGCATGGATCGATGAGGACAAGCGAGGACTATGCCGAGCTCTTTGACATGGTGAGAGAAACATACGGGGGTAGCAAGTTCTACTGTCACTTTGCTGGAATAGAGCACAGGATGGGCAATGCCCTCCACTACACCCAAATCAAGAAGTCCGATTTGAAGTTCGAGCCATTTGCCGAATTCCTCGCCGAGGAAGGAGATTGGATGGATATCACTATCATTTCCGATTCGCCCCTGTTGGAACACGATGCGATGTATATGATGCAACACTACGACAAGGCCAGACAAAGGCTGATGGAGATAAGGGCTCGCGATGAAAGAAGAATCAAGCTAGCCAAGGAGAGTGGGCTAACTCCTGAGGAGCTTGAACTTCTAGAACAGGAGGTGGCCGAAGCCAAGGTCAGGGAGGAGAAGGAAGAGTCCAAGGCCTCAACCGCCACGGCTAAGGCACCCTCAAAGATGATGTCGTTCGATTCTTCGGAAGACGATGATGATCTTTTCTAGAACAGCTTCTGCTGGACACCTTTGACGTTCTTGCCCCTCCTTTTCTTAGGTCTTCTTCGGCTACCATGAAGTTGTAGAACCTTCTTGCTAATCGATCTCGCTTCCTCCCCTCCCCTGGCGGCGTAGCTCCTGCTGACTCCCTCTTTCCTGCTCTCAAGCTCATCGAGTATTGGGGATGGGTATGTCCTTCCTATCACGCAGGATATCTCATTCTGGAGCTCTATTGGCATTTTCCATGGCTCATGGATGAACTTAGTTGGCACCATTGAGAGTTCAGGCACCCATTTCCTAATATATTCGCCACTTGGATCCTGGTCCTTTCCTTGCTTGGTCATAGAATAGGCCCTGATAGTGTTAATTCCAGTCGTCCCTGACTGCATGCCAACTTGCGACCAGTGAATCCCCGGTTCGTAGTCGAGAAACTGCTTTGCAAGGTAGGCCCCAGTCTCTCTCCATGGCATCCAGAGGTTGTATGAAGCCGCTGACATTATCATCGCCCTCATCCTGAAATTTATCCATCCCGTGGAATTCAACTGCCTCATGCAAGCATCGAGGAAAGGCCATCCTGTATTCCCATCCTTCCATCTCTCGAAACGATCATCGTCAAGTTCTCTCCTTAGATTTCTGTCTATCACAGGATTCTGAGCGACCAAATCAAGATTCGGCTCCATCTCCATTTTTTGGATGAAGTGACATCTCCATGCCAGTCTCCTCCTGAATGATGAGAGGCTCTTGATCCAGTCATCAGGACCTTGGATCATTGATCTGTTTTCCCGGATCCACCTAATTCTAGATGTTGTTTCCTGAACGGCCCTCCTCATGGATAAGCATCCTGAGGAGAAATAGGGGGAGAGTCCCGAGCCATGCTTGACAGAAAGTGTGGGGCTTGAGATCCCCCGTCTGTACTCCCTTCCTCTATGGCTAAGGAACGACTCAAGCCTCTCAATCGCAGCATCCTCTCCTGGAACAGGCCTCATTGTCAACTTCCTTGGATAGAAACCCAAATCCTCCAATTGGGGGATTTCACCTCCGAATTGGATACCTTCAGAGAAAAATGGAGCATCACTAAGTGGCTCCCTCATCCTCTTATCGCGTCTCCTCTTCCACTCGTCCCTCGTTCCCAGCCTACGTACCACTCCGTTGTGGGGATACTCGGCCCATTCGATCCCCTTGTTTCTGCACCAGCTTAGGACGCGCTTGTCCCTCTGAAAGGACCAGGAGTTTCCGGTTTCCTCATGTGACAGCAATCGTCCGATTCCGTACCTTTTATCGAAATCTTCCATGACACTGACCGCATCACCCACTGCAAAGTGTAGGTCTGCGCCCAAAGCCTTCAGTGCGATGGAAATGTCAATGGCGCAGTCCAACTCCCACTGGACATGAATTGGATCGATATCATCAAGCTCCAGTCTTTCAGGCTCTAGGATAAACAGGCAAATTACCGGGTTTCCTGATAGAGATGCACTTAACAGAGGCGCGTGATCTCTGGTACGTAGGTCCTTCTTGAACCAGACCACATCCACAGGCATGGTCCTAGATTCAGCAAGAGTAGTATAAACCCCAGTTTAAAGTCATTTTAAGGTGACGGGATTCTATTTCTGAAGGCTCAGTTTGAATCTCTCCAAGTTTTTTGCCCTACTCTCTTTCCTATCAACAATCGGAAGGGGGTAGTCATCCCCGATAATGCAACCAGATGAGACTTGGACATCAAGGGGTGCTAGATGAGGCTCAAAGATGTATTTCGAAGGATAATCCTTCAGCTCAGGAACCCAATGCCTTACGAACTTCGCAAGGTTAGTCTCTACATTTAGGCTCGACTTTGAGTCTGGGCATGGGTTGTATATCCTGTAGTAGGGCATCGAAAAAGGAGCGACTCCGGCCAGCCAAAGCCAATTACCATTGTTTATGGCCCAGTCACTATCCAGGAGCTTTCTCTCAAACACATCCCTGCCAGCTGTCCAGCTCTGCCACAGTTGCCCCCTTGTGAGGAAGCATGATACCGCATGTCGCCCAAGATGATGCATCCAACCAGTCTCCTCGAGCTGCCTCATCATTGCATCTATGTATGGGTAGCCAGTCATTCCATCCTCCCAACAGCCGACCAATTCAGAGTCATACTCGCCCCAATCGATATCCTTACAATTCTCGTTTCCGGTATTCTGGTCCCAATTATCCACAGACCTAGACAATAGGTAAAACATCTCTCTAAACATCATTTGCCCGTGCAATGACTCTGGGGGCTGGGTGTGCTCTCCCATCAGATAGGACTTCTTACACTCGCTCCACAACATCCTGATGGAAAGGCATCCGGTACTGAGGTAAGGGGAAAGGCCGGTCGTGCTCGGCTCTCGATGGTCCTCATCCAAGTTGGTTGAGCTGGTCCTCGGCTTCTTGAAATTGTTAACATAATCCTTCTCTCCACTAACCTTTCTAGATAGCCTCTCTAAAGCCTCTCCTTCGCCTCCCCGAAAGTAGGGAGCCTCCAAGACTCTTCTCGGATAATTGTTGATTAGATACTCATCCAAGTCAGATATGCCAACTTCAGAATCCAGAGTGACAATTTCAGACATAGGTTTACTTGAAACCGGCGGAGGAAGGGGTTCCCCAATATCATAGAAACCAAAATCATCCACCCCGAATTGTCTCTGGAAGATCCTCTCCATGTCCTTCATTGATTTGGGATTGGAATAATTCTCGGAGCTTACAGTTTTCTCGATATCAAGAAGAGTATGGCTCCCCGAGAAAATCCTCGATTCAAAATCCATCCCGCCAGATAACTCCCATCCACTGATTACGGCTGACACGGACAAGCTCTTGGGCTCGGAACAGTATTCGTACGCAAGGTAAGGCGTACTCCCGTCCAAACCTTTGATTATCGCCTCCATCGTCTCAAGAAAACCCCCTCTCACAATCCTTAGCCTGAGGCCAAGCTCCCGTTGGAGACTATCATCAAGGTCTCGAAGTGATTGCACTAGGAACCTAGCTCTATTGAACCCAATCCCACCCGTTACCTCAGATCCCAATTCCTCGTCCATAACGAATACTGGAAGAATACTGTCAACTTCGCTGGACTCGCAAGCCCAAGTTAGAGCAGCATTATCATGGAGCCTCAGGCACTTGCGGAACCAAACTATTGCAGTAGGCACGCCTAGTGTGCCAAATTCGTACTTTTGAGCTGTTGTTTAAACCATGGCTCGCGAAAATCCGAGATTTTACCCATCAGTAAGATTTGAAGACATGACCATGGTGGCAAGCTTGCTACGGGACTGTAGCTCAGCTGGGAGAGCGCCGCACTGAAGATGCGGAGGCCGCTGGTTCAAGTCCGGCCAGTCCCACCAAAATAATCGTTCTAATCTAGAGATTAGGCCTCTCGAAGGGCTTCAGACTGAATCTCTTGAAGCCTTTTCAGGCCCAGCTCGGCCATGTCCATTAGGGAATCGAACTGCTTCCGTGAGTATGTCGCCTCCTCTCCAGTGCCCTGAACTTCCACAAACATTCCATCACTGGTCCCAACCACATTCATATCCACGTCAGCATTGCTGTCCAATACATAGTCCAGATCAAGGAATACTTCCCCATCAATCAGGCCCACGCTAATTGCGGATACATCGTTCGCCATCACGCTCATTTCATGTGCATGCTTTTCCTCAGCTGTAAGCTCTGGAGCGGTCCAACCATTAGCGATATCCTCTCTCGTCGGCCTCAACTCCTTAGGTAGACAGTCCCCTGAGTCTATCAAGCGCCTGACAGCGAGCCTCAGGGCTATACATGCCGCAGTAATCGATGCACACCTTGTACCGCCGTCAGCATTTAGGATATCACAGTCCACAGTCAGTGCTACTGGACCTAGCTCCTCTAAATCCACAGCCCCTCTGAGCGACCTCGCCACCAGTCTCTCAATCTCCATGGTTCTCCCTTTCGCGCCACTTCTTTCTCTCCTGAATCTGGTATCAGTTGATCCGGGTAGAAGGGAATACTCTGCATGGACCCAGCCCCTGTCTGAATTCTTTGGAAACCATCTTGGCAGGGAGGGAGCTTTGGTTACACAAACCAGCACAGTTGTATTTCCCTGTTTGTAAAGTAGCGACGAAAGTGCGTTGGGGGTGAAATCCAAAGTTACGTCCACATCACGTAACTCATCTTTCTTTCTGTCAGTACTAATTTTGCCAGATTTCATCTTCGCCATGGTGCTCCGAGTGGACATCACATGTTCAATCATTCGCGTCTTGCGTGAGCTGGACGAAAGGAATCTATGAAATCAGGATCCGTTGTTATGTAAGGCCCCCCTATCAGATCCACACAATACGGAACTGCAGAAAAGACCTCATCTAAAATTTGCCTAATGGACCTGGGAGATCCGGGTAAGTTGATAATCAGACAGCTCCCCCTAATTCCTGCAATTTGTCTCGAAAGAATAGCTGTTGGAACGTAATTTAGAGATACCAACCTCATTTTCTCACCAAATCCAGGTAGTATCTTTTGACACACCTCCTCTGTTGCCTCAGGAGTGACATCTCGGGGGGACGGGCCTGTTCCCCCTGTGGTAACCACCACCGAGCAACCCCTTCTATCTACCAGATCGATCAATGAGGAGGCAATAGAGTCCTTTTCATCGGGAACCACCATTCTTTCAATTTCCCAAGGGGATGTTATGGCTTGTTGGAGAAAAGACTCTATTGCTGGCCCGCTGAGATCTTCGTACTCGCCCGAGCTTGCTCTATCGGACGCTGTCAGAACCCCGAACTTGCAGTACTCCCCGCCGACCATGAGAAGCACAGGGGGTCACACCGGTTAATGTCGTTGGTCATAATACGGTTCAATGGACACCTTCATTTACCGCCGATGTCAACATGCCCACCCTGAGGTGATGAAGTGCTGAGTCTTCCCCAAACCGCACGTTGCGATATCATCCATGAATTAGAGGCAAACCCCTCTGCTCCGGGAGTTCCCATTACGGGCAAATTTGACTCAGCCTTCCTCATGTAGGAGGCAGATAAATGACCGTCGATGGAAAATATGCAAATCTGGTAGCTACTGTTAAGGAAGAATGTAAAGACGCCAGTGAAGAGGAAATAGCTGAAGAGTTCAGGAGATACGAGGAAGAGTTCCTGATACCCCCTGAGGACGCACTGAGATCGGTTATCAGGAAGTTCCAAACCATTGCAGGTATTGATTTGACTGGCTCATCAAGCGCCAGAGCCCCCCCTCCCTCTGAAAAGAAAGTGGACAGGTTCGCTGACCTTGGTTCCGATGACAGGAACGTAACTGTAGAAGTTGCCGTGGTTTCATACACACCCAGAATGCAGAAAATGAAAAATGGTGAAGAGAGGCAGATAGCCTTTGGCTGGATCGAGGATAATCCTTGGGAGTCTAGCGACAAGAGAGAGAGGTGGGATTACAAGGATTGGGGGGGTCATAGTCAAAATCTAGCTCCCGGATCCGTGGTAAGACTCGAAGGTGTTTCGGTCAATGAGTGGAACGATAAGAAATCCATCAACATCAACAGGACGTCGAGGATTTCTGTTCTGAGAGAGGGAGGGCAGGCGAATCCCGAGAGGACTGATGAGCCTATCTCCATCGAAAAGGCTTCGCAGTCAGATGGATTCGTGAATATTGTAGCCAGAGTTCTTTCAACAAAGAATGATGTCATTGTCAAGAGAGATGGTTCAGGGCAACTGAATGTCGTTAGAGGGAGATTAGCCGATGAGACTGGAAGTATTGGAATGCTATCTTGGTCAGAATTCGATCATGAGCCCGGTACCCTACTCAAAATAGAGGGGGCGTCAATCCGAAGATTCCGAGATACTCCTGAAGTAAATATTGGGGACACAACAAGGGTAGAGGTGTACCATGACAATTCCTTCGCAAGCATGGACGAATTAGCATCAACAAAGAAGAGTACTATATCGGGTTTGAGAAATGGCATGAGGGACGTTGAAATCACTCTTCAGGTGGAATCGTGGTACAAGAGGTCGTTCACTGCGAAGGATGGTTCGGAAAGAATCGTCAGAAGTGGCGATGTAATGGACCCAACAGGGAGATGCAGACTCACTGCATGGTGTGATTTCGATCCCAAGCCGGGCGACTTCATACACCTAAATGAAGCCAGAGTGCAATCATGGCAGGGTTCCCCAGACCTCGTTATTGATGATATATCCCAAGCGACCAACTTGGAAAGTCCGACATGGGAGAAGATCGATCCGGATGATCATTGGGTAAACGTGGGTCTCACGGAATTGGTGGCAGGAGGAACTAGACGGGGCATCCGTACGAAAGGATCGATTGTCTTAGTCACGGGTGACTCGGGAATAATTGAGAGATGCACTGTACAACTACAAGACAGAGATAGGAAGTGCAGGAAGAGACTCAGGGACGGCGTATGCGTTGACTGTGGCCCTCAGAGAGGCGAGGAGGACTTGCGAATCAGGATGGTCCTAGACGACGGAATATCCAATGTATCCCTATTGCTATCCAAGGAACCTGCAGAACATTTCCTAGGCATGACTCAAGCTGAGGTATCTGAGATGATTTCCAGAGAAGGCCAAGACTTCTTCTTATCTTCAGTAAGGGAGAAGGCGCTTGCTAGATCGGTCTCCGTGAACGGCCTAGCCCTCATAGATGACCAGGGGGCAATGCTACTGGCCGACAGTGTTCAAGACGATGGGATGTCCGCGTCAACGGCAGCAGATATGGCCATTGAAAGATGGGGGGTGGTAATGTGATGGAGTCTCGGAGGGCCCCTCGCCAAACCGCTATCAGGATGCTTGCACAGGAGTACTCAGATGCATCACTGACTGAGATGGGCACTGGAGAATTCGACCCATCATTCGTCATTACCAAACTCGGGGCCAGAGTAAACAGGGCTCTTGTGGCAGGGGTGATAGACAGACTGGAAAGAAGGGATGGAGATAACGGACCAAGCTATTCCGGACACATAAGGGACCCAACGGGAAACCATGTATTCAATATTGCACCATTTCAAGAGGAGATGCACGCAGAAGCTGAAGAGCTTCTCGCGAGATTCGAGTCAGGAGACAGATTCTTGATTTCCCTGGTAGGAAAGGCAAGATGGTTTGAGACTGAAGATGGAGGAGTCTTTACCTCGCTTAGAGTCGAACAGTTGGCAATAATTGACAAAGAGAGATACTCAAGGTGGCTCGTGGACGCCGCTGAAGCCACTTTGAGGAGGATGAAGGCTTACGAAGACTCAGAGGGATTAGAGGCTGAAGCAACGACTCTTGCAAACGGAGGAATTCCAAAAGACGTAGCTGAAGGTATGGCTCAGGCAAGATCGCACTATCCAGAATTTGACTTGGAAAATTACAGGGTAGGGGTTTTGCAGGCCCTTTCTATTGCATCAGGGAGGTCCAGCATGGCCGAGGCCGAACTAGAGATGTCGCGCTCCCAGGTGAGGGTCGATGACCAAGGCATAGAATCTCCAGAAAACAAAGCTCCAATCGAGCCTGCAGGAGACATATCTGCAACTATCATCAGGGCAATAGAATCTGCTGACGGAGGACAAGGTGCAGAATACGACTCGATCATCCTCGCATGCGTCCAATCAGGATTCTCCAGAGAAGACGCAGAGGACGCGATAGAAGGAATGAGGGACGTTGATGGCACAATTATTGAGCCAAGATTTGGATTTTTCCAGGTCCTCTAGGGCTCAATCTCGCGCAATATCGAATCGGCAATTTCCATTTTCTCCCTTATCCTGAGTGAAGATGATTCAGAAATCACCTGTTCCCTCAGTATCGAGTTGCCACTCATGCCCCCAAACTCTCCTAGTCTGGCCCCCCTTATCTCTGCGATATCGGTAGATACACGCGAAAGCCTTGATCTAACTGTTTCATCATCCACTGGCCAACCCCTTCTCTTTGATAATCTGATCATGAGCTCCCTTTGCGCTTCTCCCCATACGCCCCCGCTTCCCCTAAGTATGGTGCCCACAATCCTATCAATCTCGGAAGCATACGATGAAACTAACTTGAGGTCTTGCTGAATCTCGGGTCGGAGGGTGTCTATGCCCAACACCAAGGAATCATGAGCATCTTCAATGACTGCAATCGGCGAATCTGAGTGAAAATCAATATCTAGCCCCTCTAATTCCAATTCGAAATTTTCCTGAGTAGGTGGGGAAATGTCAGTAGTTGAAAGTTTCAACCCGTTCCTCCTGAGGCTCCTCTTGATTCTTCCCCACCCGTTGAGTTGGTTAGTTAAAACCCCGGCTACTCTTCCCATCAAGACAGTTCTATTTCCTGTCAATGGCGCCTCTAGCCTTACACAAAGCTCGTGAAGCTCGTCCCTGTCCATCTCGGCGAGCCTTTCTATTGTCATCCTACGAGAGTCGAAATTTAGATGCAACCACAGACGCTGACGCCTCTCTCTTTGGGATCCCGATGACTTAATTCCGAAAATTTTGAGAATTTCCCCGAGCTCACTGTGGCTCATGCTTTGTATCCCGTCCCAAGATAGGTCCAAGTCTTTCAGGACTATGCTATGAATCAAACGTGCCCGCAGAACCTCCACAGAGCCACTCTTGGAAATCTTCCTAGATTCTGCCATTTCCCGTAACTCAACTAACCTGCCCCGGTACAGGATATCGAGGAAGGACGCGTCATAGATCAAGACATCACCAGTTTCCGGGAAGACAGGGCAGTCATATCCGTTGCGTGTGCCAGCGGCCTCATCCGTGCGATTTGATGGGTACTGAAATCTTTCGTTAATCATCAAGAACAATGAAAGGGGGGCTTTCAGGATCCGTGTGGAAATCCTTTGGAACATTTCTAGAAACTTCCTTCATGATAGTCTCCCAATCCCTCAGGGATGCAACAGTAGCTCTTTCGAAATCAGAGTATCTAATTACCCTATGAAGTCCTACAGTTCTTGTCCCATCCTTGGAAACAATTTCCAACCTAATTTCAACATGTACTTCTTCCTCAATAACATCTCCGTCAGGGTCAAGACAGACCTGCTCCAATGTCAGATCACGAGTAGATTCTGCCTGCTTGATCAAAGATCTGACTTGACGATGCCTGACCATGATCCCAGTCTTTCCAAGAGATTCAGCATCTAAAGAGCCAACGAAGTTATTCTGGACCCACCAAGCAGTCTCCCCCTCTTTCTCAGAAATTTCATCTGAGATACTTTTCGGGAAGCGACTCCTTGCCACGAAAACTATCAAGTCGGAATAAGCAGGTGGAATGAAGTGAGGATCCCCCTCGTTCAGTCCATCAGGAAGGAGGGAGTGCCTTCTGGTTACAAGTTGGCATTTGTCGTAAAGGCCCCTTGCTACAACGAATCCGTCGATATCTCCAGACTCCCTCAGTTCCTCCATCCATTTTGTCAGACTCATTGGATCGGAAGGGATATCTGCCCTCCCCTCAATATCAGCATATGCTTCTGGTGAGAGTACCCTGATTCCTCTTCGAGCCCTCCTCAATTGTCTTCTGCCTAGCTTGCTCTCGCACAAGAGAATCGCCGACTTAGGTTGATACTGCAGTTTGTTCTCAGACACGAGAACGGGGTACGGCCTAACGGGGGTCCTCGCTCCTACTATTTTACAGCCAGCTTGTAGAACCCCAAGCATATTGCCGTGTATCATTCCAGCAGGAATTGCCAGAACGTCTATGTCACCCGACCCTAGTCCCCTGAGGCCATGCTCTAGACTATCAGCCTTCGTTAGACTGATTTCAATTCCTGGAGGCCCATCAGAGGAAAGAAAAGAGGTTATTCTAGACTCAACAGGGCAGTCATGAGAATCCAGTGTAGCTAGAGTAATTCCTTCTTCCATCGCATCCACCTCTAGGGAGGGAGCACCCACTGTGCCCGACTAAGCGCACGCACACTCGTTGATATATGCGACCCTAGCCCATGGTAATGATAACATGGTATCCAAGCTATCTGTAAAGCGCGGTTTGGAGAGGAGATTGAATCTCTTCGAGGAGGAACTGGAGAATCTAGTTCAAGAGGCCATCTCATCAACTGGTGCCCCTGCAATGGACCTAGCCCGTGACGTACTTCTCTCAGGCGGGAAAAGACTCAGGCCCCTTCTAGCCATCCTGACCTACGAGGCCTCTGGAGGGAAGGATGTAAAGGAAGTGATGGACCTGGCTCTTTCCGCGGAGTTGATCCATACTGCCACACTAATACACGACGATATCTATGACCAGTCGAGATTCAGAAGAGGAAGGCCCACTATTCACTCATCCCATGGCCTAGCTCATGCGATCATCGCCGGAGACTATCTATTTGCTCTTGGTTTTTCCAAGGGAGGGAGGTACGATATGGATGTCGTTGACATGATAGCGAGCTCCTGTACGAATATAGCAAGGGGTGAACTACAACAGTTCAACCACATCGGCGACTTGACAACCACACCCGAAGATTACTACTCTATCATAGACGGAAAAACCGTTGGTCCGTTCGCCACAGGAACTGCATGTGCCGCCTTAGTTGCTGGAGCGACCAAGGAGGTATCAGACATGATGTATGATTTCGGGACTGAGTTTGGGAGAGCCTTCCAGCTTGTTGACGATCTCTTGGACCTCACTGGCGATCCAGAAATGGGAAAGCCCAGAGGTACCGATGTCCACGAGGGCAAGATGACGCTTCCGATCATCCATGCACTAACCATCTTGCATGGATCAGAAAGGGAGCACCTAGCTGACGTACTGAATAATTTTAGCGATGACAGATGGAACGAGCTGACTACCCTGTTGGAGATATCGGGTTCCTTCTCGTACACCAGGCAACTAATCCAGAACCACGTCGATCGCGCCCTCGAGATAATTTCCAATCTTCCTTCCTCAGATGCCAAGGACCTCATCTCAGAGGTAGCGTTAATCTCCAGAAACAGGAAAGTGTAATTTCAGGGATATCATGACTGAAGATCTCGAAGCTTGGGATGTTATTGTAATTGGAGGCGGGCCTGCGGGCTCCACCACTGCTAGGTATGTAGCTGAGGGAGGTAAGAGGGTGCTAGTCATTGATGGCAGGGACTCAATTGGATCTCCATTGCAGTGTGGTGAACTTGTACCAACAAATGATGAGATGAGGAGGCTATGCCCCAATGTTCCAGACATTGATGATCTATTGCAAACCCCAGAGGAAGCAATCTCCCGAAGGACCTCTGAGATGCATATAGTGCCCCCTTCCGGAAAACCCCTGAAATATCCATTTGACGGACTGATGTTAAACAGGGTAATCCATGATGAATGGTTGGTCAAACTTGCCTCGACCAAGGGGGCAGAGTTCATGACTGGATCGAGAGTAGAGGCAATTGAGGAAAACACGGTCATTTTGAGGGACGGAAGACGACTCAAGGCCGAAGTAATCGTTGGAGCGGGGGGTCACAATGATCCTTTGAGAAGAAGTCATTGGGAGGAATCCTCACTCAAGATTCCAATAAAATTCGTACTTATGGATGGTGATTTTGGCGACGCAGTAGAACTTCATTTCGGCTCCATGGCTCCGGGAGGTTATGCCTGGGTTTTCCCCAAGGAAGGCGGCGCAAATATAGGACTTGGAATCCAGAGAGAACTCTCCAAGGGAAGCTCGTTGAATTCTCTCGCGGACCAATTCATATCAAAGTATCAAGGCGAAATTACTTTCAGAGGAGCTGGTTCTCTTCCTATGTCGGGGACGATACAGAGTTTCGTTAAGGGAAGCCACCTATTAGTAGGGGACTCCGCGGGCATGGTTCTTCCTTCTAATGGCGCTGGAATCACCATAGCCATGATTGGCGGTAGAATCGCAGGACAAAAAATAGTATCACATTTGGAGAATGGCACATCCTTACACGAATATGAAATCGAATGGAAGCGTCAGATGGGGTCCGTCATGAGAAATTCAAAGCTATCATTCATGATAGGGAGCTGGATAATGAGGTTACCAGATTGGATTCTAAATATGGCATTCAACCCCCTTACCAAGCCATTCGTTTGGAGATTTGTGACCTGTCGCAAGCCATTCTTCATTTTTTGACTAATCAATGCTCATTTCATTGGCTTCTCGCCTTGCCAGATGGTAACCATCCCCGGAAAAACGACCTTTGCACGGGCATTTTCAAAGCCCAGTTCTCCCAACATCGAAACGTAATCCCTAGTTGTCCCGAAGCTAACATATGTCTTCGTTAACCATTTCCAAGGATGGCCTCCAGTTCCGTAGAGCAACCTCGCATACATGCTAACGTAAGTCCTCATCCAGAGCCATCCAAGGAAGCCATGGAGCCGATTTATTTTGGCCGGATCTGCGATAATCAAAGCCCCGCCCGGCTTTAGCACCCTTAGAACCTCTGAAATCCCCGCTCTCTTGTCAAACCAATCCCTGAAAGAGAACAGGGTGCAAACTGCGTCGAAGGACGAGTCATCAAACGGTAAATCCTCAGCCTTCCCCTGAACAAATTCAGCTGGCTTGTCACCTCTCTGAGAGCGTGCCGAATTCACCCTTTCTTCAGCAACTCTGAGCATTTCAGGAATTGGGTCAAGGCAAACCAAATCATACCCTTCAACATCCTCAGCAAAACTACCCGGGCCACACCCAACTTCGAGAACTCTTCCTTTCTCAGGTAGCCTCTCTCTCACCATCTGCCTCCATTTTGTGACTTGCCCAAAGGTCGCCACTCTGTTCACCTTATCGTAAACGGGGATTGTAGCTTCAAGATTTCTCTGAAGCTCTTCCCAGTCTTCCTTGCCTATGGTCTCAGTGTCCACGAATGTCCCGCCGAGTGACCCATATTTGGATAGTTCCCGCTCGGGACCTCTCTATTTTCACCCGTCAATCATCTGATACTCCCGAGGTTATCATCATAAACTCGATATCGGTCCCAAATGCCGTAGGTGCGAAAAATGGGCCGAGAAACAGTCCTCAAGGCAATCAGAAATGCTGAAAACAAGGCAAAGGAAACCATCTCAGATGCGGAATCCCAAGCCTCGGAAATTATCACCAAAGCTAGACTGGCAGCAACGGAAATAATTCAGTCTGGAAGGTCTGATTCAGAATCCAACAGCCAAGGTATGATTTCAGAGGCTCGTGGTCTTGCAGAGAAAGAAGCCAAGAAGGTTTCCAAGGATGGCGATACATCAATCAATTCCATCCACAAGGGAAGTGATGGCAACAGAGAGAAGGCCGTGAAGATAGTTTTGGACGCTTTTAGATCGAATTAATCGCCGGAGAGTGTCTTGGATGTCGCAGGTTAACACCCAGCAAATGGGAAGGTTCATTGCCGCGGGATCCAAGGACAAACTGGGTGGTGCTATTGAAGCCCTGGCACACCTGAATGCTTTGCACATTTTGGATTACGACGGTACGGAAGATGGATTCTCGCTCGGCACTCCCGATCCTAGCTCAGAGGAGGTTGGTAGGTCACTTGTCAAGGCCAGGTCCGCGGCTTCGATAATAGAATTCAACGGACCTGAAAGGGCAGTCCCTTCCGCTCCAGTCAGAGATAGCCTTTCCAATGAACTGCCAGGCAAGATAGACGACCTTCTACAGGCCCAATCTAGGATCGATGAGCTGGATAATGAAATATCCTCCACTGAGGAAGAAGAAGCATCTCTAGAGATGGTTGCCTCGCTAGGACTAGACATAGAGCTCCTGAGCGGATATGACTCCATGTCTTCATTCGTAGGTACGGTCACTGAACCCATCCAACCCTCCTCACTAGGCGAGTCATCAATGGTCTTCAACTCAAAGAACGGAAAGCAAAACATGGTGGCGGTTTTTGTCAGGAACGACAAATCCCAAGACGCTACTAATGTGCTAGAATCCGTAGGATTTGAGTCTATACCTCTCCCGACTGGAGAAGGGTCCCCAGCAGACAGGCTCTCACAGGTCAAGGGTCGCAAACACGATTTGACATCTGAGAGGGAAGAGCTCGCAAAAGCCATCGAAGAATGGATCGATGCAAATGGCGAGGATTTAGCCTGTGGCCTAGAAGTCCTAGAAAGGGATCACGATGTACTGACTGCACCGACCAGGGTTGCTGTTTCGGACCACGCTTTCGTGATTGATGGCTGGATCGAGATGAGGAGGTCAGATGAGGTTACCAAAGCACTAGAGCCATTTTGCTTGTATACAGAGTCGGACCAGTTTGAACTCATTGCAGGAGGGGGAGGTCATGGCCACTCAGACCACCACCACCATCAGGAGATGCCTCCGATATCCTATCAGGAGAGAAGCACAAGCAAACCGATGGAACTACTTACAGATGCTGTCGGAAGGCCCGCCTATGGAAGAGTTGACCCAACGATCTTCATGATGTTCACCTATCCCTTATTCTTCGGAATGATGCTTGGCGATATGGCATATGGCCTAATCACCATGGGGGTCGGCTGGATGGTAATCAGGAACTCCGCCACCAATGACATGCTAATGCTCGGAGGGAAGTTTCTAACATATATTGGATTAGGAACTCTAATTTTCGGCTACATCTACGCAGAATTTGCTGGATGGGAGATTTTCCTATATGACAAGCTCACCTACCCCGATGGAAGCTACATGAAGGACTCGGCCGGGCATTACATGTACAGCGAAAATCTGTCTCCAGTCGCATTCCTTGCAAATCTCTATCCATTCAATCTCGATCATGGATATGGTCCTGTAGCAGATTTAGGCTACGGAATCACACTCTCGTTCCCGTTCCACAGAGTAGGGAGTCACCTTGAGGACCTCATAGTTCTAACCATCTACGTTGGATTCTTCCACATCCTAATGGGTTTGGCCATTGGATTCAGGGACATCCTCCTGTACGGTAACGGGCATGGAGGGGTAGGGCTTGTTTGTGCATTCTTTGAGAAGGGTACTTGGATGGCTCTACTGATCGGAGGTTGGATGTTTGCGTATGGATTCCTCGGCGATAATCAGGGTTGGCTCGGCGCAGAAGAGGCTGAAGCACTTATGGTTCCAGGGGCTGGAATTGTGCTTGTCTCGGTAGTGTTACTAATGTGGACTCTGTACAAGTACCATGGAGTGCCATTCCCAATTAATGTGGGCCTAGCTCCCATAGAGGCGGTTGGAATGATGCCAACAGTAATTTCTTACGTGAGATTGTTCGCAGTTGGAATAGTGGGCGTCAAGATCGCTGAGACCGGCAATGAGAAGCTATTCGAGCCTCTGGCGCACATAATTGAGGATATTGCACAGGCATCAGCGATGGACCTTGTCTCGATCCCCCTACTTCTAATCGGCTGGCTATCAGTCCAAGCATTCGCATGGATACTAGGTGTTTTCAGCCCCAACATTCATGCAGCAAGACTCCACTTTGTAGAGTGGATGAGGCAATATTACGATTCAAGCGGTGAAGAGTTCAGGCCATTCGGCTTGAAATCCAGATACGTGGAGGTAGAATAGATCAGATCAGATTCCAAGCTTTAGCTTGAAAACAAGGAGGAAAAAAAATGAACAGAAGAAACATGATGAAAGGAATGAGCGCTCTTATGGTGATGACCTCGTTTGCAATGATTGCATCCGTGGTAGCAGCACAAGAGGGAGACACAGCAACAGCAGCAGCACATTGGGATGCACAGAAGCTAGGAGCAGGTTTGGCTCTTGGATTGTGTGGAATTGGAACTGGAATGAGCCAAGGGCCAATCGGAGCCGCAGCTGTCGGTATGATATCAGAAGACTCTAGCAAGTTCGTTAGCGGGCTGATCTTCACCGCTCTACCAGAGACAATCGTACTTTTCGGTTTCCTAGCACTGTTCCTGCTCTAAGCGGGACAAAGGACCAAAAGTGTAAATTTGAGGTAATGAAATGTCACTAGAAGCTCTATCTAACGAGATCAGCATGCAAGCTGAAGCCGAGGCAAAATCAATCATTGATGATGCCAAAGCGGAGGCAAAAAGGATCCAGAAAGATGCCATGAATCAGGCTGCAAGTGCGGCAGCAGACGTAGAAGCACGCGCAACTAAGGATAGCAAGCAGATTTCCATCGAGGTTGTCGCAGCAGCCAGGCAGGCCAATCAAAAGAGAGCCCTCGTCGCTCGACGGGAAGAGCTTGACCTCACATGGGAGTCAGTCAAGGAGAGAGTCGCCTCCCCTGAATTAGAGGGAAGAAAAGAGATTCTAAAGGGACTGGTCAAAGAAGCAAGCTCATCTAACTCTGACATGATAATGAGGCCTGTAAGCATCGACAGAAAATCACTGTCTTCGTCCAATTTCTCTTTGGGTGAAGATATAGACGGACTTGGTGGTTTTGTCCTTGAATCTAAGGATGGATCAGTCGTCCTTGATTACAGGTTTGACAGTCTCCTAGAAGACGCATGGAAGGCCAATCTAGGCCCAGTTAACAAAGCACTATTTGGTGAATAAGGGAGTGATTGTTTGTCTAATGTGAGCTATGGGCGTTCGAATGTCTACAATGCCTCCGCAAGGGCGAAGGCAAGAAAGGCATCGCTCATAGACTCAACAAGGATGCGCCAGCTTCTCCAACAAGGTCCAGATTCCATAGGTGCAAGCATTGGGGAGTTAGGATACAGGACAGAGATGGACCTGTACGCATCCAGAATGTCGGGAGCAGACGCTGTAGAAGCCGCACTGTTTCACAACATGGATAACGATATACATCAGGTAATGAGCTTCTGTCACGGACATCTGCGCTCACTTGTAGCCATATACGTCGAGAGATTCGACTACGAGAAAGCAAAAACCGTACTGAGGGCCATTAATGGTGGGGCTTCTGATGAGATGATAGAGGACCAGATACTTCCTCCCGAGAACACCAGAAATTCCCCATGGCTAGCAATTGTCAGGTCCACTGAAGGACTTCAAGAGGCCGTAGACGCGATGTCGGGTACCCCTTGGGGCAGAACACTCTCTAAGCTAGAAGGGGACCTAACTCTGGAAGAAATGGAAAATGCTCTGGACATGCAATATTTCTCAGATGCAATAAAGGCGGTCAAATCCGGCAAAGGAGAGCCGAGGCTACTTCGCTATCTAAGGATGGAAATTGACCACAGGAACATAATCAACCAACTTCGTGCAATAAGACTTGAAACCTCACAGGAGAAACGATCCTCCATAGTGATTCCTGGAGGTAGGATAGACAATAGTGTGATGAAGCAGGCTTGTCTTGCAACCAATGACTCAGATTTAATCGAGGCACTAGGGAGAAGCAGTTCATTCGATGCCACCGGCTTCGAAGAGGCCATGAGTAAATCCTCGAGCCAGGGGACCTTGGATCCATACGCAGAGTTGTTATCTCATCAGAGGCATTCACTCCTGAAGAAATTCTCTCATCTAAGCCCGATTTCCCCCTTCCCGGTGATTCATTACATAGAGTGTAAAGCTCTTGAAATTCGGAATCTGAGATTACTCGTTAGAGGGAAGGCAGTCGGCCTTCCAGACGATGTTATTGAGGCTCACATGGACTATTGAGGTGAAAGAAATGGAAATAGCAGTGGTAGGGCCTCTTGAGTTCACATTAGGTTTTCAACTAGCAGGTGTAAAGAATCTGTATAATCCGAGTAGCGATGAAGAATTGTCAGAGCTACTCAAATCACTACTCAACCAGAGTGAGATCGGGGTTGTGGTAGTCGATAATCAAGATCTCAACAAGCTTTCCGATAGGCTCCGCTTACAGCTTACGGAAAGCGTCACCCCTACTGTATTGGGGATTGGGACCGAGGAAGATAATACACTCCGGGAGTCCATCAAGTCTGCCCTAGGAGTAGACCTTTGGAAGTAAGTAACTAAACAGGAAGTGAAAAAAATGAGTAAAGAGAATGGAGTAATCTACCGGATTTCCGGACCAGTTGTAACAGCAGTAGGAATATCGCCCAGAATGTATGAGGTCGTCAGGGTTGGCGACGAGGGCCTGATGGGAGAAGTAATCGAGTTGCATGGCGATCAGTCTGTAATCCAAGTGTATGAGGAGACCTCAGGAATAAAGCCTGGGGAGCCAGTTATCAGGACTGGTCAGACTCTCTCGGTGCAGTTAGGGCCGGGGTTGTTGACCCAGATCTATGATGGTATCCAACGCCCTCTTCCGAAACTGGAAGAGACCATGGGCGTTTTCATCACACGTGGTGTCGATGCCGATGGTTTGGACCTCGAGAGAAAGTGGGAATTCAATGCAGTTGCCAAGAAGGGAGATGAGGTGAGCTCAGGGCAAGTCATCGGTAAGGTTCAGGAGACTGAGACAATCGAACACCGAGTCATGGTCCCACCAAACGTGAGTGGTAAGGTGAAGAGTATCAAGTCTGGCACATTCAACATCACTGAGACTGTTTGCGTATTAGATGACGGGACCGAGATTGCCATGATGCAAGAGTGGCCAGTACGTCACCCGAGGCCTTTCGTCCAGAAGTATGCACCTGATGTACCTCTAATTACTGGCCAAAGGATACTAGATTTCCTATTCCCCCTCGCAAAGGGCGGTACAGCGGGAATCCCGGGTCCTTTCGGGTCCGGGAAGACTGTAACACAGCAGCAACTGGCCAAGTGGTCGGACGCACAAATCGTGGTCTACATTGGATGTGGAGAGAGAGGAAATGAGATGACGGAGGTTCTAGACGAGTTCCCACACCTGATTGATCCAAACACAAACAAGCCACTGATGAACAGAACGGTGATGATTGCAAACACGTCCAACATGCCGGTAGCCGCTAGGGAGGCATCGGTTTACACTGGAATAACCATAGCTGAGTACTTCAGAGACATGGGATATAATGTAGCACTAATGGCAGACTCAACTAGTAGATGGGCCGAAGCAATGAGGGAAATCTCATCGAGACTGGAAGAAATGCCTGGAGAAGAGGGCTATCCGGCTTACCTGTCCAGTAGACTAGCAGAATTCTACGAGAGGGCAGGAAGAGTGGAGACCCTTTCAGGTTCCGACGGATCGGTATCCGTGATAGGTGCGGTCTCACCTCCCGGCGGTGACATTTCAGAACCAGTAAGCCAAGGTACTCTGAGAATTGTGAAGGTTTTCTGGGGCCTAGATGCGGGACTCGCCAGGCAGAGGCACTTCCCAGCAATCAATTGGCTAAATTCGTACAGCCTTTACCCCCAAGCTTTAGATCAATGGTACAGGGATAACATTGCTCCCGACTTCCCAGAGGTCAGGACTGAAATCAGTACGCTCCTTCAGATTGAATCTGAACTGCAAGAAATTGTTCAATTGGTGGGTTCAGACGCACTCCCTGTAGATCAGCAGCTCACGCTAGAAGTTGCTAGGATGATTAGAGAGTTCTTCCTCCAGCAGAATGCATTCCATGATGTCGACACGTTCAGCGACTTGGACTTGCAGTATCACATGGCCAAGGCCATACTTTCATTCCAAGAGGAGGCAAAGAAAGCAATTGCCGGCGGAGCACAGTTGGAGGATGTAGTAAACGTTCCCGCACGCACAGACCTCATGAGAGGAAGGTTCGAGAAGGGATATGAAGACAGAATCAGTGATTTGGTCAGTGAGATGAACAAGCAGATCGATGCTAGCATGGAGGCAAATTGAGAGGTGATATTATGAGTGGAAAAGAGTATAGAACCATTACAGACGTAAAGGGGCCTTTGGTCTTCCTAAACAAGACGGAACCCGTATCATACGGCGAGATAGTACAGCTGATGCTGAGCGATGGATCAATCAAGAATGGACAGGTTCTCGACACGTCGGATGATCAGGTAATCGTACAGGTTTTCGAAGGCACCGCCTCCGTTGACAGACAGACTGGAGTCAAATTCCTAGGGGACGTTTTCAAGCTCCCAGTTAGCAAGGGACTAATCGGCAGGATTCTTGACGGGGCAGGACGACCTCGTGATGGCGGTCCTGATATTGTCGCTGACGAAATGGCAGACATAATCGGAGCAGCAATTAACCCGTATTCCAGACAGAGCCCAGAGTCTTTCATTCAAACAGGAATATCCGCGATAGATGCTTGCACATCACTAGTAAGGGGGCAGAAGTTGCCAATCTTCAGTGCTAGCGGTCTCCCGCACAATGATATCGCCTTGCAAATTGCCCGACAGGCAAAATTGGTGGGTAGCGACGACGACTTCGTCGTAGTTTTCTGCGCGATGGGGATAACAGCTGAAGAGTACAACTTCTTCGTGCACGATTTGGAGAGAACAGGGGCACTAGAGAACTCGGCTCTATTCGTTAACCTAGCAGACGATCCAGCGGTCGAGCGACTAATCACTCCTCGTCTGGCTCTAACCGCGGCGGAGTATCTGGCTTTCGAGCATGACTACCACGTCTTGGTCATATACACAGACATGACAAACTATTGCGAGTCATTAAGGCAAATCGGTGCTGCCAGAGAAGAAGTCCCGGGAAGGAGAGGCTACCCAGGGTACATGTACACTGATCTTGCTATGCTGTACGAGAGGGCCGGACTGGTAAAAGGCAAGAAGGGGTCAATTACACAGTTCCCAATACTTACAATGCCGGGGGACGACATAACTCACCCGATCCCGGACCTTTCCGGATACATTACAGAGGGACAAATTGTTATTTCCAGAGAACTTCACCAAAAGGGAATATATCCGCCGATCAATGTTCTTCCATCACTCAGCAGACTGATGAACGCTGGTATCGGAGATGGAAAAACAAGAGAGGATCACAAATCGGTGTCCGACCAGCTTTATGCCGCTTACGCCCAGGGCAGGGAGCTTAGGGGGCTAGTAGCGATTGTAGGAGAGGATGCCCTGAATGAGCGTGACCTGCAGTTGCTGAAGTTCGCTGATATCTTTGAAGACCAATTCCTAAGGCAAAGTAGAGATGAGGATAGGTCGATCAGCGAGGGTACCTTAGATCTGGCTTGGAACCTTCTATCGAACATAGATACCAAGTACCTAGTCAGACTTGATCAGAAGTGGATAGACAAGTATCATCCAACAGAGAAATCATCTAACGAAGAGGAGTGAATCTGAGGTTTTAATATGGCTCTGGACATCAAGCCAACAAGGTCCGAGTTGATCAACCTAAAGCGTCGCATCAAGCAGACCAGCAGTGGCTACAATCTCCTGAAAATGAAGAGAGACGGCCTATTTCATGAGTTCAGAACTCTTCTCTCGGAGATGATATCAGCTAGGGAGGAGCTTGTTGGGACCTATAGAGACGCTCTACAGGCAATCAGCCTCGCCTCCTCCATAGAGGGGGGGCTATCGGTTAAGAGTGCGGCAATAGCCGCTTCAAAGAGGCCAGAAGTCAGTGTTTCCAAGAGGAACATAATGGGAGTTGTCGTGCCAAAGGTGGATGGCCAGAATCTCAAGTTATCAACCGAAGATAGAGGATTGGGCCTAATAGGAGGTTCACCGTATATAGATGAAGCAGCGGACTCGTATTCGTTACTAATTGAGAAGGTAGTGAAGGCCGCTGAAATGGAGGCAACTCTGAAGCGACTTCTGGAAGAAATCGAAGCCACAAAAAGAAGAGTTAATGCTCTCGAGTTCAAAGTAATACCAGAAATGAAGGAAGCGCAGACATTCATACAGCTGAGGCTAGAGGAGATGGAGAGAGAGGAAACTTTCCGTCTGAAGCGATTCAAGAACAAGTAAGAGTGTGGACCTCAAAAGCGAGGGGTAAAATCAGACTTCCCCTTGCAACATGCATGACTTCTACTGAGCCGTCGCAAGGAAGGCTCGAAATCGACGTGGAAACGTGGAGCAAGAGGGACTTAATTCAGGTAATCTCATCGAGATATTTCATACTAGGCGACCCTGAAACTGGGGAGTTCTCTTGGAGAGTAAACGCTATTGGCGGAGACTCTGAAAGTGAATGCCTAATTAGAATGAATAAGCACTTAGAGAAGTTAGGGATGATCGGACTTTTGGATAAGGGAAATCCCCCAATTCTCACAGTCACAAATCTCCCAAATGATGTTTTCGTCATGCCAAGGTGGCAACAAGTGGTGATCTGGATTACCATGTTTTCATTCATGACCATAGCAGGATCGGGACTGATTCTGAGGAATGACCCAAGTTTGGAATTCAATGCCTCTTTGTTAGCTGAATCCTGCACTCATTTCTCCTTTCCCCTCATCGCGTCTGTTTTCTTAGCAAGCGAAGTTAGGAGGAGAGTTGCAACCAGATATGGAGTATCAATAGGACATCTGTCTCCCCTAGCGTTCCCCCTCTCAGAACCAATTTGGCCATTCGGACTTGCTGGCTTTATCTCCCAAAGACGTTCCGATCAGGTCCCCATCCCAAATAGAAAGGCTCTCGGACTTATTTCGATTTCTTCCCCTCTTGTAATGTTCATCTCGGGAATTTTTCTAACAATCCTTGGAATCTCGTACACCTCCACCCAACCTCCAGATCTGGAGTCTCCTCCTATGGCATTCAGTGGCAATGTCATAGTTGGAATTTTGGAGTCACTAGGGATAGTAGAATCCCTCGATGTGAAGTTACAATGGCTTGACCCAATAGCAATAGCCGGCCTAGGATTATGCACAGTATCATGGATAATGATGCTTCCAATCCCCGGATTCCCCGGGGATCATCTCCTCCATTCAATACTGGGCCCGGATAATCTCCTGTCGGATGACAAACAGACGGCAATCTTCGCATCAACTCTGGTAATTATGGTCCTTATTTTTGCTGCTGATCCATGGTTTCCGTGGTTAGTAATCGCCACAATAGCGGTTTGGAGGAGATTTAGTCCTACGCCAATATTAGACCCATTCGTAGTTGATGAATCTTCAGGCCTCGATGATATCTCGCGTAATCAATTTGTAACAGTGATTGCCATGGTCATGATTTTGGCATTCCCAGGCGTAAATGGGTCTTACAGTGTCACGGAATGGGACGAGGGAATAAAGACTTCTCAGTGGCCAAGTGAAGTGGTTTACACAGTTGGAGAAGAGACAATTATTCCTCTTGCCATAGCTCCCGAGGGAGTTGTCCCAGTGTCTGGCTGGATACAGTTCAGAATAGAAGGGCCAGTTAGTCAATTAGGCCTCTCTTCTGATTGCTCCGATACTCAACAGGCGTGCAGGGTGGATGGGATTACCCAATCAGAGAACTCCATGATCAATCTCATATTAACCGAAGAAAACTCCCTAATATTGGATAACATGACTGCGAGCATTCGAGTTTTCACAGAGATCACCGGACACTATGATGAACACGTGATTGCCCTAATACCAAACCATACTCGTTATCAAGCAAACTATCTCTGGGATTTTTCTGGAACATTACAAGACCCCCAAATTTGTACCGTTGTGACCGTAGGTGATGACTCAACCGGGAACGTCTCCGTGGCCAATCCTAGATGGTCCATAATAAACGGCACAACATTGTCAAAAGGAAATAATTACATTTGTCTAGAGGGAGTTAATGGCGCTTCAATTAGCGGCCCCATTGATTACCTTGGTAGGCACCTCGGGCCCCTCCTCTACATTACTTGGGACGATGGAAATTCCAGTTCGTGGCAAACACCCATCGTCAACTCCTCTCCAGTGATTAACTCCAAAGATGGGATCATCAGCATTCCCAGGGAATTTTCTGGTTCAACCATTGGATATGTGGAATCTACCTCACCTTTCTGCCCCTCCCAGTCAGATTTTCCGGTTGTAGACTCAGATACTTCTTGGAACAGAACCTTGGGTGATTACTCATTCATCCAGATTCCAGGAACATACTCTGGAAACGGCTCTTTGTTGTTGAAGGAGGACGGATGGCTTGTCACATGCGAAGATTACACATTGACTTCATCCTTCAAAATTTCAAACGGGCCCCAAATCTGGGTTAGTCCGGGGGGGTTGAATAATGGAGTGAAATACATAACCACCAGTGTGATAGAAATTACTAATTTCCAGAATGAGGACGAGTTAATAACCATCTCAATTTCTGCCCCGCCCGGAGAAACATGGAGTATAGATTCACCCGAGTCAATAATGTCAAATTCTAGTGCAAACGTCACACTCAACCTACCTGAAAGTGGCTATGAGGCGGTTGTGTGGGTAATTCCGGACGACTCTGGGACTACTTTATTCACGGATATCAGAGAGGTTTGGAAATGAGGGTCGCCATTCTCGGCGTTGGCTCTATCGGAGGAGTCTTTCTTTCATCACTATCTAATGCAGATGTCGACCTCTTAGCCATATCACGAGGCCCCACCGCACAATCCCTAATTTCTGAAGGTTTGATAATACACACGCCTGAAGGAGCAATTGAGGTAATCCCCCCGGAAAGATTCGAAGTGTATGACAGCGAATCAGGACCAGTGCCAGAGAATATCGTCGGTAGTTGCGATATCGCAATTGTTTGTGGCAAGTCATATTCCACACCGATTCTATCACAGATTGTCGGAGATATTCTCACTGAGAGGGGGGTCGCCCTAAGTGTACAAAATGGAATGGGTCATGCCCAACATATAGCCAGTAGAGTTGGTAAAAATCGTACTCTGGGCGGAGCTACAACCCATGGAGCTTGGAGGGATAAGGATGGGACTCATTGGGTAGGTCGGGGCTCCATTACTATAGGCTCACTTGATGGAAATCCTCCTAGCAACTCGGCAAAGTCACTATTGAAGGTACTGGAAGACGCTGAATTATCACCCATATGGGTTGATGATGTGAATACTTCTTGTTGGGAGAAGCTCCTCATCAATGTTGCAATTAACCCCATCTGTTCCATCTCAGGAGTCCGGAACGGTGCTTTACTCGAGAGCCCGGGTCTGTGGGACCAATCGCTATCCGTTCTCGAAGAGTCCCTGATTGTTGCTAGGGCCTCTGGAATCAATCTTACCTTTGAAGAAATGCAGGAAAATCTCCTAGAAGTCGTCCAGTCTACCTCTGAAAATAGATGCTCAATGCTGCAGGATTTGATGTCGGGAAGGAGGACTGAGATAGACTCAATCTGTGGCTATGTAATTATGATGGGAGAAGGACTTGGGGTCCCAACGCCTCTAAATTCAATGCTGAGAGCTCTCGTTAGAGGGATAGATGACTCATCACAGCTAGACTGATCAATTCGAATCAATATTATAGTGCAATCCTATGTTTCCCCTTCTGGATTTAGATGCCTCAATGACCATTTTTGAGACCAGCACTAGATTACGTAGTTCAATCAGGCCCTGGGTCGGTTTACTACTCATCCAATATCTGGCTACCTCCTTCTCAATATGCTCAACTCTCCTTCCAGCCCTATCCAGCCTTGCATCACTCTTCACCAGCCCCACATCCTGAGTCATCGTGGCTCGAAGAGCATCCAAATCAGTGATCAGAGGAATATTTTCTACTAGTTGGCCCAAATCTTCCGACCGCCACCTCGGTAATCCCGTTTCCAAACTCGAAAGCCCTCCACATTTCCAATCTCCTATGATTTTCCTCGAGGCTCTTCCCGAGAATACCACGGCTTCAAGAAGACTATTGGATGCCAGCCTATTGGCCCCATGTAACCCCGTGCAAGCAACTTCTCCGATTGCATAAAGGCCTTGCATCGGTGTTCCTCCTGACATGGCTCTTCCGAATTCATCTACCGAGACTCCTCCTACCATGTAGTGTGCTGCAGGGGTCACTGGAATCGGATCCTTGCCGAGTTCGATACCCTCATCATCTAGCCTTTTGGCGATTGTTGGGAAAGAGTGTAAAAGCTCATCTTTGTCAAGATGCTCTGTCACTAAAAGGACATTCATTGCACCTATTCGCTTCATCTCAGTGTCAATCGCTCTAGCAACTACATCTCTGGTATCAAGGCTCCCCTTTGGTGAATAGTTCAACATGAAGGATTCAGAAGAGGGATTATCGCCTCCTGACATCCTCCATCTGTAATGCTCTTCAATTGTCATTAGAACTGCACCATGGCCCCTGAGTGCTTCGGTAATAAGAAACGGTTTGACGTTTGAGGAATGCAGTGCGGTCGGATGGAACTGAATGAATTCCATATCTCTGATATCCGCACCAGCCCTGCTAGCCATAGCCACTCCGTCGCCGGTCGCGATCGAAGGATTAGTGGTAGATCTGTGCATCATCCCTGAGCCCCCAGTCGCCAGAACTACTACTCTCGAGGGAAGGGTCATTACAATTCCCTCAGGAGAGAGACACCAAACTCCAGATATCCCCTTAGATGGATCCCCATGTTCTTTCTGAATCAAATCAACAGCCATCCAATTCTCCAAAATAACGAAATTAGAATCAGTCTCTCCTGAGGCCACTTCAGTGAGGGCACGTTCTATTTCCGCCCCCGTCCTATCTCTTGAATGGAGAATCCTTGCTCCGCTATGTCCTCCCTCGATTACCATGTCGTATTTGCCTGAAGAATCATGGTCGAACTCCACGCCATGCCCAATTAGGTCCCTGATACGTTCTGAGGCTTCAGAAATTACGCTTCTGACAACTTCTTCGTCACAGAGTCCAGCTCCCGACTCAAGGGTATCTTTCACATGTGACTCTATTGCTTCTGAATCATCTGGGTCAAGAACACCCGCGATTCCACCCTGGGCCCAATTAGTAGAAGATGCAGTAACTTCCTTTTTCGTCACGACTGCCACGGTTAGTCCCGATCTAGCACATTCGACAGCTAAGAATAAACCTGCGATACCTGACCCAATAACTGCAATGTCAACCGCCTCGAGCTCTGTCCCTGACACCACTAACCCTCATGATTGCCAGCACCGGTTACCCTAGAATCTTGTCCAATGGCAATATCTTCTTGGCGGGCGATAAGACTCTCTCTAATCGTTATGCTGCGCTTTTGTTAGCCTCAACATTGATAGGCGTAGAGGCATGGAGGTCGTGTCTAGTGTCGGCGGAAAATTTTGCCGATATTAGGTGATGGGATGCATCTCAAAAGAATAGAAGTCGAGAACTTCAAATCATTCGGTGGCGAGATGGTCATTCCATTTGACGAGGGATTCACGGCAATAACAGGTCCAAATGGAAGTGGAAAGTCAAACTCTGGTGATGCCATACAGTTTGTTCTTGGCCCAAAATCAACCAAGGCCCTCAGGGCTTCCAATGTGTCTGAATTGATATTCAACGGAGGTGGGCGAGGTAAAGCTGCTAAACACATGTCTGTCACACTAGTTTTCGCAAATGTCCCAGAACATGATGGAAGGAGGCGCCTCAGGATTGATGATGATGAGGTTTCATTCACCAGATCGGTCAGACTAAACAGAAAAGGTGAGCCCATCTCATCATTCAGAATAGGAGAGAAGCCCTCAACTGCTACAGAGATGAGGAGGGTTCTCGCCGAAGCAGGACTGAGGGGTGACGGCTACAACATTGTCCTGCAGGGTGACGTGACAAATCTGGCAACAATGACTCCGCACAAGCGAAGAGGGGTCCTGGAAGAAGTAGCCGGAGTGACGGCATACGACGATGAAATCCGCAGAGCAAACACCCAAAGAAAGCATGTCGAGAGTAGCATAGAGACAATCGACCTCTTGGAAGACGACAAGAAAAAGCAACTCAAGCAACTCTCAAAGGAGAGGGAGCAGGCGCTCAAGTACAAAGACCTAAAGCAGGATTTCGATAAGTCCAGAGTGATACTTTATCAGTCCAGATACAGGAATAGACTGGACGAGGTTTCCTTGTTGGGCAAAGAAAGATCCGACTATTCGGAGAAGGTCAGATCTCTGGGGTCATCATTAGCGGATGGGAATAAGAAACTGGATAAGTTTGATACAGAATTAGTGTCGGTTGAAGCGGAGCTAAGAAAGGCCTTGGCTGGTGATGCTCAGCGGATAATGGAGAGCATCAGGAAGCATGAGATTGATATCGAAACCGGAACCGACAGAATCGGCGATCAGAGGAAGATAATCACAAGCTCAAATGAGGAGATTACAACACTAACTAAGGAACTTGAGAAAGCTAAAATTGCTTGGGAAGAGTCGGTCAAGAGCCTTGAAAATGCCAAGATCTCATTGGCCGAAACAAATCAGTCACTAGTTGACGCCGCAAAGGAGGAGTCCGATGCAAGAAAGGCAATTGAGTCTGGAGACAAGTATGCTAGGGACCTCAACAGGGCGCTAGGAAAGGCCAGCGAACGGGTCTCTCTGGCTCAAGATGCGTACGCACAGGCCCAACTAGAATCAGACCGCGCATCGCAATCATCACAGCTAGCTTCTGAAAATCTAGCCGATCTGGAGGAGAAATATGAGGAAGCGGCAATGATAAGGGACGATCTAGAGCTTGTAGGTACAGAGATCAGGGAATCGGGTCCAGATTCCGATAGGTCATCCATGGCCGACGATCTAAGGAAGCTTCAGAAGCAAGAGGCAGAGCTTAGATCTGATAGAGATAGAGCAGAGATAAAACTCCGAGATGCAGAGAGGGAACTTAGTAAGGCTAAAGCAAGGCAGGAAGCGAGATCCAGCTCACCCGGGTCGGCAGTGACTATAGCGGCATTGACCAGACTCAGGGAGAGCGGAGAAATATCCGGAATCCTAGGGACTTTGGGCGAACTGACAGCTCCAAAGAATCCTTCCCATGAGGAGGCACTAGCCACCGCATTAGGAAATGGACTCAGGAGCATAGTAGTCAGGGACGACGAAGTAGCCTCGAAGTGCATCAAGTGGCTTAGGCAAAACAGTGGGGGAAGAGCGACCTTCTTACCACTCAACAAGCTGAAGGTTTCGAGGCCACAAGGAAGGACCCTCCTCGTGGCTAGAAATCCGGGAATAATTGGATTTGCACAAGATCTCCTAGATTACGATCAAGAAGTCGAAACTGCGGTAATTTATGCAAGCAGAAACACTCTGCTGGTCGACTCAATGGAAGTTGCCAGAAAGAATATGGGAGGAGTTAGGATGGTTACATTGGATGGCTCCCTGATTGAGAGCTCCGGGGCAATGACCGGGGGCTCTACATCTCGTGGAAACAGGCCCTCATTCGGAGGGGGGACAGGTAGTAGCTCTAGCATAGACAGGCATGAAATGATTGTCCAAGAAGCAAACCTTCTGTATTCCACTGTCGATGCCGCACTCAGAGAGACTATGCTCAATCTACAGTCACTTAGGGATCGAATCAATAATGTCGACGGGAGCGATCACTCAGTCAAGCTCAGAAACTGGAAGTCGGACTTGGAGAGGGCCAACAAATCACTTTCTGAAATTGAAGGTAGAATGATATCATCCAGAAAAGAGCTCAAAGAAAGAGAGGAAAATAGGACTAGAATGATATCATTGTGTGAGGAGGCCAAGCAAGAGTTAGATAGTTCGCTTAAGGGAAGAACTGAGGCAGCAGAAGCCCTTCAGGACAATACTCCAGATCATCTCTCTGAGATACTCAGAGGCGCTGAGAGAAAGAGAACTGAGGCTGAGAGGGGAAGACTATCATGTGAATCGTCAATTGCCACCAACGAAAGTCAAATTTCAATGATGGAACAGAGGGTCTCTGACTTAGAAGCTAGAATCTCAAAGCACGAGGGAGAAATCAACTCCTCGGAACTTATGATTTCTAACTTAGAGTCTTCTATCTCGGCATCAAAGGCAGAATTAGTGGATCTCAAGGGCAAGTCAGAACAGTTTGATGAAGAACACAGAATTCTGACAAACAGACGGGACGAACTAGTCGAAGAGAGAGCCAGTCTAAGAGCAACCCTAGACCAACTCTCCAAAGACAGAGTGACCATAAAATCGAGAATCGACGAACTGAATGCTCAGATAAGTCAGAAAACCAATGCGGCAAAAGAAACAGCCCAAGAGTTAGAGGAAGCAGGCGTCGAGATTCCATCAGATGATATTCAACTACCAACAATAGCCGAGGCGGAGAGAGCGATGCAGGGGCTCGAACGCCGCCTCGGCAACCTTGGTAACGTGAACATGCTAGCAATTGACCAATATGACGAAACTGCAGAAAGAATAGCCGCACTGATGGAGGATGGTAAGACACTTAGAGCTAGGAGGGACCACCTGGTAAGCATTTCAGAACAACTCGAAAATGAAAGAAAAACTCGATTTATGACAGTATTTGAGCATGTAAACAATAATTTCAGCCGAGTCTATGAAATTCTACAACCATCAGGCTCAGGAAAGCTAAGACTAGAGAATAGTAAGAATCCGTTTGAAGGTGGCCTTGAGATGGCTTGTGTCCCTCCGGGTAAGAGTAGGAACACTAGGAGATCCGCCCTCTCAGGAGGAGAGAAGTCCATGGCTGCCCTCGCATTGATTTTTGCAATTCAGGACTATGAGCCAAGCCCGTTTTATTACTTCGATGAAGTTGATCAAAATCTCGATCCATTCAATTCTGGAAGGATTGCAACCCTATGCAGAATTAGGAGTGAAAGGGCACAATTCATTATGGTCACACTTAGAAAAGTGAGCTTATCACTTGCCGATCATCACATCGGGATTACTCATGCAGGAGACGGTTGCAGTAGGAGAATAACCGATTTCGACAGGGCCGCCGCAATAGAACTCAGTGAGGAGCTCGAGGCTGAGAAGAAGGCTCAAGAGGAGTCCAAGGCAGAGAAGGATTCCATGCCAGAATTACCTGATCCAAGTAACATGCCCAAGGTACCAGAGCCTCTGCAGACTCCGGCTAGCTTGGGCGGATTGGCTGAGAGAGCGGGCCTAGATTCCTTGGGGGAGAGTGAAGTAATAGAAAACGCAGGCGCTGAAGACCAAGTAATCGAGTCCCTTAGGGAGAGAACAGAGGAATGGACGGAAGATATTGATGAGAAGGAGAAGGTTATCTTCCATGATTCTCAAGACGAAAACGAAGCTCCAGAGGAGGATCCACAACAAGTGGATGTTGAGTGAGGTGTTTGCCAATGTCGGTTTTGGACGGTCAGGCAATGAGGGACGATATCGTCTCAAGGCTATTGGGTGGAGAACCAGACCTGTCTACCAGCAAGTATCTAGACAGGATTTCAGAACTAGCCGGCATGGAAGAAGCTGAACACCAATTCCTGATAGACCCATTCGACAGATCCGTTGCTCTAGTTTTTCAGATGTTCCAAAGTACCGATTTAGACCCTTGGGATGTAGACCTGTCCAGTTTTTTGGAGATGTTTTCATCAAGGATAGAAAAATCCGAGAATATTGATCTCCCAACCTGTGGGAGGCTGATCAGGATGGCCTGGGCCATTTTGAGAAATCAAGCGTCGTCCCTGATTGAAAAGCAAGAAAGAGCGCTTGATTTCGAGGAAGATGATACTTGGGATTTCGAAGGAGGGTGGGAGACCGAATTCGATGATGAAGATTACAACTTCTCGGTTGGAGTACTTTCAGGTGCGGCCGACGACGTGCTACCATCAATTTTCGAGGGCAGGGTCCACCGGGAAGAAGGTCGTCCCGTGACTCTTGGAGAATTACTAATGGGATTACAGGAAGCCGGGAGACTGGCGGAGGAGCAGAGGACCAGAGAAAGAATTGCCCAAGAGAGGAGAGAGGCGCTTTCAACAGCACGCGAGAGATTCAGTGGGAGCCTCCATATCGAAGATTTGGAAGGCGATTTAGAAAGAACATGGAACGCACTCCGGTCTAGATCCGAGGGCCAAAAGGAGGCAGTGTCCTTAAACGAGGTATCTGAGCATCTAATGGGACTAGCTGTTGACTCTGGGGTGGGGCCCGATGAGGCTAGATCAGAGGCTCAGGTAACCGCCCTAGTATCTGCACTTTTCCTCACAAATAGAGGCTACACTGAGATCTCACAGGAGCCCGGAAGGAATGGGAAGGTCAGTATCGCTCCTCTTTGGGAAGGAGAAGACAGCTTTGCTGAGTTGACCGCCAAGCTCCACCCGGGAGAAGTAGGGGTGATTACGAATGAGCAGTAAACCAGAAATCCACACATTACTGGAGGCTATTTTATTCGGTGCTGGGAAATCCATGTCAGTCGATGAATTGGCCTCTTTGCTTTCTTTGAGGAACTTTCAGATTGCAGAGGGACTACAGGAACTAAAGTCGATGATGGCCACGAGGAAGTCAAGCGCATTACAACTCACAGAAGTTACAGGGCGATGGATTATTGAAGTAAAGCCAGAAATCTCCCCATCATTGCCCGAGTCATTCAAACCAGAAATTCCACAGAGGTTGCTTCCCGCCGCAGCTCTGATAGCATACCATCAACCCATGCCCCAAGCACAGCTAAGGGACATGCTTGGCCCGAAAGCGTACGATCATGTCAGGGATCTTGCTAGCCTGGGGCTCATCGATAAAAGGAGAGACGGCCTCACTAGGAGACTTACTACAACAAGGAGGTTTGCTGAGTACTTTGGCTGCCCTGAAATAGAATATAGAAAAGTAAGGACTTGGTTCAGGGAGGAGGCATCGAAACTGGGCCTAACCAGTGCACAGCTGGCAGCCTCGCTCGCTCCCGATGAGCAAATGACAATTTCAGAGTTCACAGGAGAAGACAAAGAGATAGAAATTGATGCTCAGGCCGAGGAATAACTACACCCCATGAGTCTTCCCAGCCCCTCTGTGACCGATTATCCTCGGGCTACCCCATGGGATCCCATCTTCCAGTTTATTTATCCAGCTATTTTCAGAGCCATCCCAATTCATTCTCCTGCCCTGCTGGAGTATCATCTCAGATTTCCTAATATCTTCCATCTCAGACCAGTATGGAAGGGAGCCACTGGCCTCAGACATCAGGTCCCCCAAGTCCTCAGAAGAAGATTTAGAAAGCCTATCTGACCACTCTTCATCTAGTGGTTGACTAGCAGGGCGTGGCCATCTAAAACTACCATCGGGCTTGTTCAGAACCTCTGGATTCAAGTGGTCTGTAACTATTGAAACTCCAGCTCCCAAAAGTCGATCTTCAAGGTGCAGAGGTGCGGGCCAAACGAAAGCCCCCATGCCTCTCAAAGATTGATGTAGCCTAGCAAGGCCCTTACCTTTGAGGCCCACGGACCTACCTAACCTAGCATATCTCTCCCACCCACTTAGATACTCTACGGCCATTCCCACAGATTCCATACCTTCATCTCTGAATTTGTCTGCTATTGATGGGACAGATGTCAAGAAAAATTGAGGTACGGCGAAGAACTTCTTCACCCTCCAATGTCTCCCCCAGGGTCGGATTTTGGGAACTAGTTGAGTTACAGGTATTCCAAACTCACATTCCCTAGATGCCTTTGCGATCTCTGGTGAGAAACTCGTTACTATCGTCGATCTAGGGGCTAGATGCAAATCTTGAGTCATCAATGAAATCTTCCGCATTATCATCTTTAGATGTTCATTATGGGATTTTCCGACAACAGGATGTGGCATCTTTATTTCAATATCCACTGTTTTACATCCAGACTGCCAATTTTCTAGGAATTTCCTATCATCAATAACCTCCTGAAGAGTCAAAACCCCCTCATTTCTCAAATCGGATGTGTGGATATTCTCGATGCATCTAGGACTCAATGGTCCTTTTTTTGGTAGTGCCTCGTCATGGTAAATTACAAGCTCACCGTCTGCATCCATCCTGACATCAAACTCAACCCCATCAGAGAAATCCATCCCATGCTTCAGGGCATGCAAAGAATTCTCAGGGGGCTGGTTCCACATATGTCTACTGTGTTGCCGAAGGTGTGGGGGCAATTAATGCAATCTGAGAAATTATAGTGACGCAACAATACTCATTACCTCCCTGCCTCTACGAGACTTAGGTATTGTCATGACAGAAGCAGAACTAGACCGCGCGTCCAACCCATTAGAAGTGCGAGGATATTGTATGTATGATTGGGGAAAGTCGTCATTTGAGACAAGTGTAGTTTCTGCAATATTCCCCACTTGGTTCGCTTACCTTTTCCTAGAGGCAAATGGCCTGAATACCACTATTGCGGGTATAACAATGGAGGGAGACGCATTAATCGCCTATCTAGTGGCATTTGGTACTTGGGCGGTCGCCATAATTGCTCCAGCCTTAGGAGTCATAGCAGATTACAAGCCAGTCAAAATGAGTTGGCTAAGAATATTGACCTATGTTGGTGCGGGATCAACGTTCCTACTTGGATTTGACTTCCTTGCAGGAGTCGGTAACGAATGGATATGGCTCCTTATCTTTTACTTCATTGCAAACATAGGTCTGAATGCTGCTGGTGTATTCTACAATGCACTGTTGCCACACCTTGGCAAGGATGAAGAGATGGACAGTATCTCCAACAGGGCGTATGCATATGGATATCTGGGAGGAGGTCTACTGTTAGTCGTCCACTTGGGATTAGTATTGGGCATTGGGGGAGACGCGGTGATAAGATTCTGTCTCGCTTCGTCCGGAGTATGGTGGTTCGGCTTCGCACTTTTTACGTTCAAATACGTGCCAGAACCTCCGATGGAGAATGACAAAGACGTACCAACAGTTAAGGAGGCATATGCCCAAGTCTGGCAGACTCTCAAGGAGTATGATAAGTTCAGGACACTATTTACGTACATGCTGGCATACTTCTTCTTTATTGATGCCATAAACACCGTATGGGCTGTTGGCCCAATATTCGGTGCAGTCGTATTAGGAGTCACTACCACAGAGTTGATGATTACTATAGTAGCTATCCAATTCGTCGCTTGGCCATGCGCCTATGGGTTCACTATCTTAGCACATGCTTGGGGGACGAAGCGTGCTCTGAATGCTTCTCTGGTAGGTTGGCTAGTACTCAGCTTTGCAATCTTAGGGTTCGCACCACTGGAGCTCGATTCACACGATGAGTTTGAGGTAATGTACGAATGGAACGATGAGTCTCAATCATATGAGGTTCATGTCAATTACCTTGCTAGTGAGATAGCCCAAAAGCTAGATTTCGAAGAAGGCGAGTTCGACGAGCAAAAGTGGGCTGGCGATTTCTCAGGAATGTTGCCAGTCGAGTTAGATGAAGCTACTGAGACTTACAAGTGGGCTTACGGAGAAGACTCTGATACTCAGCTATTGTTCCCAGTCGATGGGGATGTCGCCGACATCCTAGAATCGATAACAGACTCAAGATTCAGCATCAGTGTCTCCGGCGGACCTTTGGATGGATCAACGAACGTGGGGATAGATCATCCGACAAATCTAGGCGATGGAGCATTAGATGTAATTCCAGAGACGGTAAGGAAGTATGTCTGGGAACCACTTGGAATAGCGATAGGAACGCAATTCTTGATTCTGGGATGTATGATTGGGACATTATTTGGAGGATCACAGGGCCTTTCCAGGAGCATCTTCGGACAGATGATTCCTGAGACAAGGAGCACAGAATTCTTTGGATTCTTTGGATTCTTCGGAAAGGTAGCGGCGGCAGTTGGGCCACTTCTATACGCAACTATGACTGTAATGTTCGACAGTAGGGTCGGAGTTCTCAGTATAGCTGTCTTAATTGCAATAGGCGTATTCCTGATGAGGTACGTTGACGTTGAGCAGGGACGTGCTGATGCTAGAGCGGAAGATGCTAGAAACAGGGGAATCAATCTCGATTAGTCATCACATGGAGAATCAAAACAAACTCCAGTAATATGAGAACTGGTCCAGCCACTAGGAACATTGAGATTGGATCCGGAGGGGATAGGAAAGCTCCGAAGGCCATCCCAAGGAACCACATCACCCCTCTATTACGCGTCATCGAGTCGACATTGATTATCCGGTTTCGTAGTAGTATCCATGTGAGCAATGGGACCTGAAATCCTACGATAGAAGCGAAGTAAAGGCCAACTATGAAGCCAATCCAAGACCTAAGTTGCCAAGTAGAGCTTAGATTCGCAGAAGCAGCGTCCTCGGAGAGATAGTCAAGAAGGAAAGGTACCAAAACTTCGTGTGAATACAAAGACCCAGTCAATGCTAATAGCAATGAAAAAAGGACAATCACAATCAGGCCCGACAGACTCCCCTTTCCTGTGTAAGCCACCCTCTTTGCCTCAGAGAATATCTTCCTACCGTTCCATGAAATATCTCCAACAAGAAATAAGACTGACAATATCGCACCTAGATGTACTCCCATCCTCAGTCTAATCAGGACTGCTTCCATAGGATGGAGTATGACGACCTCCACATTCTCCGGTTTGTATGCGGTCGAGTTTAATAAGCCCTCAATGACCCTTCCTGAAAACGGGTATCCTCCGACAAGACCGATTAAGAATATGGCAGTAAGTAGTAACAATCTCCCCCTGATATGCCCAATCAATCCACGAAGCTCAGCACGAGGGAGCATGTCGCCCGGGGAATATTCCATGTCCTCGCGTGAGGGTCCCATAGGTCAATACATCGCCTAAGATTTCCTCAGAACTATAGTTAGTATGTCTCCATCTGAGAGGGGGTGATCCAAACCGACTCTCTGCCAATCAAATTTCGCACTGGGGCCCTTAACTCTGGCATATCTGAATTTCCTAACGAAATCCCTGTGTAATTTAGCACATACGTCACGCACGGTGGATGTGTCCTTAACGATTAATGGCTCGACCATATCCGCCTCTTGTCCCTGAGGCTTTAGGAATATGGACATGAAATGCAGATTATCAAAGATGAAGTCTTTCATATTCTCAATTCCTTCACCGGTTTTGGCTGATACTTCCAATACTGGCCAGCCCATAGGCAACATCTTCCTCGTCCTCTCGAGGTCATCCTCAGTTGCAAGGTCAATTTTATTGACAACAACAACTGCTCTATTGTATATCCTATTTCCAGCTAGGGTGTCCACGATATGGTCATCAGTCACATCAGTTCTCAGGGTTACTGTAGCTGAAACAATTCCAAAGCTCCTGATTATCCCCTGAATCTCCTCTTCAGATAGATTAGTTTGCTCTACCGTGGATCTTACCACTATTCCTCCCCTCTTGGTCCTAGTAATGAAAACTTGAGGCTCAGGTTGATTCAGCCTCATTCCTGCCATCCAAAGCTCCCTGTCAAGAATATCAAAATGCGACTCCTGAAACGGATCGACCACATAGAGAACCATGTCAGACCCTCTAATTACGTTCAATATTTCCCTCCCTCTACCCTTTCCCTCTGAGGCACCCTTTATCAGTCCTGGAAGATCCAGAATCTGAATCTTAGCTCCTCTATGATCCAAAACTCCGGGAATACAAGTTAGCGTCGTAAATGCAAACGCTCCAGCCTCAGAGTCTGCACCAGTGAGCTGCGATATCAGGCTAGATTTACCAACACTAGGGAATCCAACCAGAGAAACAGAAGCATCTCCTGACTTTTTAACTTCGAAACCAGCGCTCGAACCACTTTTCTTTGCGTGAGCTACAGCTTTCTCCTTCCTTTCTTTCAGCGACGCAATTTTGGCCTTAAGCCTACCAATGTGGCCTTGTGTAGCCTTGTTGTACTTGGTCTTGGAGATTTCTTCCTCCAGTGACTTGATTTGCTCTTCTATAGTCGCCAAGTGACCACCCTCCAAGGTATTATTCGCGCTACGCGAGGACCAACTTATTGAATTCGGTGGAGAAAATTGTCGATAGCCGTGCGAGCGAGGGTTCATGCCACATTGCCGATTGGTGATGCCACGGATACATATGCCAGACGTCATACTGTCTTTGATTGACCCCAAATCACTAGATTCGATATTATCCATGCCAGTTGGTTTAATCATTGATGGGATGGAGAAAATGTCCCTAAGAGGAACAAGGCCAGGGTACCAAGGACTCCCTTCAAGGCAGTTCGATGTAGATTTAGAAGGAGAGATAATGGAATGGTTAGATAATGTGGGAGAAATCAATCCGGACTTCATACTAGAAAAACAAGACATTCCAATTGAGAAGAAGACAGATCTTCTCCTACTACTTTGTCATTGGTCATCACTAGGGGAGTGGAGGTGTTGGGATGCTAGGCTTTTCCTGTATGTCGAACCCAGTCTCGATTCTGGTGTCAGAAGTACTGAATCATTTCTAATGCCATCAGTTTGGGAGGAGTTCAAGAATTCCATCTCGTCTTTGGATAGGGCTACATTCATCGAGTCCGTCGTAATTGACTGGATGTCCAGGAGGGAGAATCTTGGAGAGAAAAGGGATCCATCATCCGACCCTAGGATCCTTCCAACTATGGAATCTCATCAGGAGTTTTCAGGAGGACTTTTTGATATTATGGAGAAATCTAGATTGCAGAGCATACCAATCCTCCTCGGGAGGGAGTATCTGGAAGCTAGATCATGGCATCTCGGACAGGATAGGTTGGAGAGTTTAATCCGGTGATCGCATGTACGAGTTGCAAATGTTCCCTAATCCTCCCTCGGAATCACCTGTTCCAGGAGTAGTCATTCTCGGAAGGTTCCAACCATTCCACAAAGGCCACGAATTTATGTTGGAGTTCGCAGAAAAATGGAGACAATCCAATCATCCCGAGCTCCCACTGATAATCGCAGTAGGATCCTCCAACAGACCAGAGAGTCTCAGGAATCCATGGAGCTATCAAGAGCGTGAGGAGATGATTAGCCATTGGATAGAATCCAATGATTTCGAGACCATTCCAGAAATCATTTCGATACCTGATATCGACGATCCTCA
>OCVP010000023.1_pt1 | contig 84723 bp, 51 predicted proteins | sample 1539171 | NCBI WGS metagenome assembly OCVP01 (sample SAMEA51879418, study PRJEB22527) | metagenome
GCCAATTAAGCGACAAGGTATTACGCTACCTTAAGAGGGTCATAGTTACCCCCGCTGTTTACTGGTCCTTCGTCAGGTTGAAACCCGATTTAAGATACCAGCACTGAGCAGGATTCAGGGACTATACACAACCTTTCGATCTGGCAGTCCCCTATGTTTTTATTAAACAGTCGGAGCTCCCTAGTCACTGCGACCAGATTGTTCCCAATCTGGCACTCCTTCTCCCGAAGTTACGGAGCTATTTTGCCGAGTTCCCTCGCGATATTTGTATCCGATACGCCTTAGGCTACTCACCCTAAAACACCTGTTTCAGTTCTCGGTACGGACATCCCATACGGCTTTTCACGGGACCTGGGACTTTATTTCCTTCTCACTGTGACAGTTCTCCAGAAAACATTTGTCTACAAGCCTGACATATGACTTGTAGATTTTGCCCAAGCCGTCACCATTATTGTATGGGAGGCATACGAATATTAACGCATTTCCCTTTCGATCATTTCGGTTAAGAATGACCTTAGGACCGGCTAACCCTCGGCTGATAAACAGTGCCGAGGAACCCTGGTTTATAAGGCGGTGCGGATTCTCACCACACTGTGCTGCTACTCTTCCCAAGACTCTCATTCGTACTCGGTCCAGTAGACCTCAAAGCCTACCTTCCACCCAAGCACGACGCCGCGTTACCACATCATCTTTCGATGGTCTGAAGTATCGGTAATCAGTTTGAGCCCCGTCCCTTTTCCCGGCCCGCAAGCTAGACCAGTGATCTGTTACGAACTCTTTCAAGGATGGCTGCCTCTAAGCCCACCTTCTGGTTGTTTTCGACCACGGACACGGTTTGTCTGTGACACTTAATTGGAATTTAGGGACCTTAACTTCAGGCTGGTTTGTTCACCTTGCGTCATGGTAGCTTACCCACCATGACTCACTGCCCGCTTCTTCAACGATTACACCTTCGGAGTTTGGCAGCACGCCGAGGACGCGAGTCCCCTAAACGCACAATCAGTGCTCTACAGCGTAATCAATCTTCACGGACGTCTACCTACGAGTAGTTTCACGCGGAACCTGCTATTGCCCAACTCGATTGGACTTTCACCCCTATACCCAGCTCGTCCGAGCGATTTGCAGATCAGCAACGGTTCGATCCTCCACCCATCTTTCAACGGGCTTCAATCTGGCCAGGCATAGATCGTCGGGCTTCAGGTCCTCCACCATTGACTCCAAGCGAGCACACTTCGTCCCTCACAGTAAACTGCTGCGGACTTGTCGGTTTCCCTTCGGCTACGGAGATCAACTCCTTAACCTCGCCAATGATCAAGACTCCCTGGGGCATTTTTCGAAACGCACGAATAGACGCTGCTCATATCTTCGCTTTCACGCCTATTCAGCCTGTACCCATCTGGTTTCACGTTCTTTTCACATCCCGCTAAGGATTCTTTTCAGCTTTCACTCACGTTACTTGTAAACTATCGGTCTCGAGCTATACTTAGGATTGGAAGTTCCTGCCTCCCGTCTTCACACGCGATATCCAACGCATGCTACTCCTGACTCATTACGTGGCCGTATCACCTACATATACGGGACTTTCACCCTCTATGGCTGTGTCATTCCAGACGACTTCTATTTCAGTGACTTAGGCGATAAATGGTCGCACCACATGTCTCTCAGTTTCCAGTCGAGATTCGGTTTGTCCTGTTCCGTTTTCGTTCGCCACTACTCACGGAGTCTCATTGATTTCTTTTCCTCCCCCTACTAAGATGCTTCAATTCGGGGGGTTCCCTATCGCTATTGCGATTATCCCCTAAGGGATAGGAAGTCCCATTCAGCTATCTGCGGATCCTAGGCACTCATGCGCCTCCCCGCAGCTTATCGCAGCTTGTCACGACCTTCTTCGGTACTCGAGCCGAGCGATCCCCCAGATGGGTTGTAGCAACAGAATGTGTATGTACCACACCTGTGCGAGTAACCCTTCGGTATCCAGTCATGCCAATTTAGACATCATGGAAAGACCGTCTCCCCACAGGGCGGCCCTTCTAGTCACTTCCCCAGACACATTGGCATGCCCGGGTGCATAAGCAACCACCCGACCTACCTCCCATATATCAAGGCATCGTAATCGAATTGATTTGACAAGGGTCTGCCGGGAGAACAAAAAGGCCTCGCAGTACGCTGTTTTTAATCGTTGGGATTTTATCAAAAATCGCTTGAGAAGCGCTATATTTGAAATAGCGGAATATACTTCAAATCAAAGCAAGATTTCCTGAAACTATTGAATCACTTGCATATGGTTGCAAAATTGATTGCGCCTCTTCATCTTTTCCAAGTTGGATTAAACACGCTCCGAAAGCGTTCTCGACCTCGACATTATTTTGCTCCCTGGTGCGTAAAACATTCAGCACTCCTAGGGCCTTTTCCGCTCTTCCACTAACTAGCAAAGCGTGAGAAAGATTGAGGAGTATAGTGTTGTTATTTGAATCAATTTTTGCCCCTTGTCTGAGAGCCATGATTGATGCTTCATACTGCGAAGAAGACATCGGGTCGTTTTGTGAATCCATCTCTAGAGCAGATTGTAGTAATGCCAACCCAAGGTTATTCAATATTGAAGGGTCATTTTGACGGTTAGTTGAAGCCGTGGAAAGTATCTGTGCTGCTTGCATCCATGCAGAATTCCCCATGTGTTCGAAGGCTGTATCGATCATTTTCGCAATTTCTGGTTGCCCTGATGAATCGACGGTTAAAGCTCTAGCAGGGTGTAATCCAGGGGCATCATCATCGGACGCCAGAGAATCTTCCTCTGGAGAGTAGTGGAAATCGTCGAAGTTTACTTGGACATCACTATCTCCAAGGTCATCTTCAAATGACACTTCCACAATCTGTTCATCTTGAGCATATATTGCATCCATGTCGACTGCTGCTGCATCAATTCGCCACATATCAGGGACTTCATCAACAACTAATTCCGGAGTTGGTGTATGCTCTACTACATCTGTAGCAGGTAGTTCCACCTCTACAACTTGTGCTAAGGGAGGTTCTGACTGCTCTTCATGTTTAACAGAAACTTCAGGGTCCACTGCAGCCATTGGTGTTGGGATCTCTTTAGCAATAATGACCTCAGAGGAGATTTCTTCGCTCACTAAGATTTCTTCCTCAGTTGTTTCTGAAATTGAAGTATCAACACTTTGATGTTGTTCAGCGATTTGCATTTCTTCATCCAATTCAGACACATTTTCTGAAGTAGTTTCTGGAATGGATGGTTCCTCTACGACTTCCGTGATTGTTTCCATATCGTTTTCGGTGACAATTGACACATCGCTAACAGGATCGTCGTCGTAATCCTGCTCCCCGATTGGAATTGCAACTTCGGTTACCGAATCACTGAATGAACCTACACCAAATGGTAGAGATGACTGAATTACTTCAGCTTTGGCGCCCATGCCAAATGGAAGCACTTTTGCATTCGATGTGTCTTCTCCTTCAGTGTCACCAATCGCATCTGCGATGTCGTCGAGTCCAGGAATAGACTCATCATCCATTACAATGTCATCTGTATCGACATCTACAGCGACTTGCGAGCCACAAGACGGGCATGCTCCTCCTCCAAGGAAAAGTAAACCACAAACTCTGCACTCCTGCATGTTACCGCCTGTTCAATGACAAACGCGTATAACCTTTGAACACACCGCTAGAATGAGCGGAAATCACTCTTCTTCCTTGCTGGAAAGCGGTAAAGCAGCAACTGTTATGTCGATTATCGACTCGTCATCAACCAAAGCTTCAGCCCAATTCTTGCCTTTGCTCTTACCATTGTAGTATTGCCAAACGATTCCTAGTAGAGCAACTGCTAGAAGTATCCACTTCCAAATCTCGTCGACCCAGTAGACCATTACGACATAACCAGTAATGATAGTCACAGTCATCAGCATGACAGGGAAACCAGCCTTGAAGAACTCATTGAATGAAATTGGATAGCCTGCTTCTTCACTCATTCCAGCAGTTACAACGTTCGCTGATGCTCCGATTAATGTACCATTACCACCAAGGCAAGCGCCGAATGCTAGGGCCCAAATTAGAGGACCTAAATCGAGTCCCAAAGAATCAGAGATTTGTAAGACCACAGGTATCATTGTAATCGTGTAAGGGATATTATCGATGAATGCAGAAGCGATGGCACTGACCCAAAGAACGATTACAAGCGCTGCAACAAATCGATATTCCTCATCAAAGTAAATGATTGCTGATTCGACCTGATCTCCTATCCAGGAAATAACACCCAGATGCTGTAGTGAATGAATTAGTACAAACAAGCCTGCGAAGAAAATCAACGTTGTCCATTCAACCTTCTCAAGAGGCTCTTCGAGTTCATGCCTGTCTGTTACGAGCAGCATGACTACTGCACCAACTAGGGCGACCCATGAAACCGGAATGTGTATTATCGGATTTAGGAAGAAACCAAGAATAACCAAAGTTAGTACTGTACCTGATGCCTTTAGCATCTTGACATCCTTGACGCCATACTTTGCTTCCAATTCTTCAACATCACGAATTCTTTCTCCGGAGAATTCATCAGCATACATCCACTTTAACATCATGAAGGTAGGAACTATTGTTAGCATAATTCCCGGTGCCAATTCAATGATGAAATCGTTGAATGAAACACCATCGCTAGCTAGATTTTCATAGCCAGCACTTTCAATCGCAGATGCACTCATCATCGAACCAATAATGATATTTGGAGGGTCGCCAATCATAGTTGCTGCACCACCAATGTTAGAGAATAGGACTTCTGCAATCAACAAAGGAATCGGGTTCAGATCTAGAACTCTTGCTAATTGTATGGTGACCGGAGTAAGAAGTAACATCGTGGTAACATTGTCCAAAAATGCTGACAAAACTGCTGTTACAGAGCACAGTATGACAACAAGTGTCCAAACATTGCCATTGCTTTTCTTGTAAGCCTGTACTGCAAACCACTCAAAGATACCAGTGTGAGATATAACTCCGACCATGACCATCATACCGAGAAGCAAACCAATGGTCTCCCACTCGATCAAAGTGGTCGTTTCAGCGAGAGTTAGTGCTCCTCCAGTCTTGTAATGATTCAAAGCAACAATTGCGGCTAGGCCACCAACCGCTGCAGCCAAAGTACGGTGTACTACTTCCGAAATAATCAGTGCATACACGAACAAAAGAATACCCAAACCGACCCATACAGGTTCGTTTCCTAGGCCGTCTTGAAGTTTGATTCCAATATCGACTGCAGCGCCCCCACCAGCATTGGTTGAAGTGATGAAAGCCATCAATCCGGCGCCGACTAGTGCCAATACAGAAATCCACTGCGAAGGGTGCCTGTTGAGAATGCGGTTAGTACGCATATTGGCATGGGAGTTATGTCGCCTCTATGAGCATTGGGTCAAGATTTAGACCACAAAACGCCAACATTACCCCTTGCAAGTACAATCACAGACGATGTTTCTTGAGCTAAATACTCCCAAACTTCAGACCGTGATTCACGGTCATAGATTCCCTTGTTGATTTTGATTTTGACCAATTTCCTTTTCTTTAACTGGCCAAGGATTTCATCAACTATATTTTCGGTAACTCCAGTTTTACCGATTCTGACACTGGGCTGGAAATCTCTATCCATCGCTTGATGCTTTATGTGTGAAGGGATATCAGACATTTCGATTCCCCCTGTGCCACTTTGGGCCACCGCCAAGTCTGCGAATTTTGCCGCATGAAAGACAGGTTGTGATACGCTGACCTTGCCTGATGCGAACACGAGAAGTTACTCCAGGAATCATTAGATTAGTGCAACCCCTGCATATCCAATGTCTTTGTGAAATGGGTAGAGGTAGGCGATTACGAGATGAGGTTTTGACTAAATGTCTAGCCGCATTTTTACGAGCAATCATTGGCATCGATACGTCATCAATTACTGATGAGAGATGTTGTTGTGCTTCAAGAGCATTGTTTCTACGCTGGCTTTTAGCCTTTGAACGCGCTCTCTTGCGACTCATAACTTCAACTCACTTCAATGCAGATAGAATGTCTTCTGTAATTTGATCAATTTCTCTGTCACCATCGATAACATGGAATATCCCCTTGGATTGATACCATTCTGCCAAAGGTGAGGTTTGTTCGTGATAAGCGTTCAATCTACTCATCACTGTATCTGCATTATCATCTGCTCGGCGCTTGAATTCTTCACTGCCGCAAGAATCACATTTGCCCTCAACTTTTGTCGGATTGAATTTATCATGGTAGACTGCACCACAATCTGCACAAGTGAATCGGCCGCAAATCCTCTCTACGATTCTTTCATCAGGAACTTCAATTGCAATTACATGAGAAACTTCAGTAATATTTGCCAGTGCTTCAGCCTGTGGAATGGTTCTTGGGAATCCATCGAACATGACTCCATTAACAGCATCTGCTTCCTGGATTCTATCCTTAATTAGGGCGATTATGACGTCATCTGGGACCAATAATCCAGCATCCATGTACTTCTTCGCTTCAACACCAGTTGGCGTACCTGCTGAAACTGCGGCACGTAGCATGTCCCCTGTGCTCACTTGAGGAAGTCCTGTCGAATCCATTATTCGTTGCGCTTGAGTACCTTTTCCAGCCCCGGGAGGACCGAACAATACAATGCTCTCCATGGTTTACCGTACAGAGTCTCAGTTTTCACTGTTGGCCTTGGCTAGCTAACCATTGATGACCGTAATATTGCCACTGTTCCATGGTCCAGCCCGGTGGAAGCCCACCCGGAGGTAATGGAGGAGCGGCAGGCGCAGCTGGTTGTGGAGGTGCAGCCGCTGGCGGTCTACTCTGTGGCACAGGTGCAGGTGGCCGTCCCTTTGGAACTGGAGGGCGACCTGCTGGCACAGCGCTCGGCGGCCTTCCCATTGGTACTGCTGCGGGAGCGGGAGGGGTAGGTAGCGAAGGCATTGATTGTGCCAAAGCCTCAGCAATTTCTTCTGCAGAAACGCCGCCACTGGCAAGTGATTCCTGTCCGACTACAGAATCCATAACCTCTTGCATTCTTTCACCAGTATCTGGAATCGAATGAGCATCAGGAGCAACTAACTCTTCTCCAGAATAGTCCTTAGGTGCAGATTTCTTAATTCTCCTGGCCACAATTGCGACTCCTAAAATTAGTACTCCAATTATCGAATAAGCAATTTCTGGTGAAACTATTCCGAACAAACCTCCTTGGGTCTTTGTGTTTTTCACGCTGACTTCTAAGATGATTGATGATTCACCGCAAGATAGCATTAATTCCTCAATCCCTGCCTCCGTATCGTCATTTGTTTTGACGGTTATATCAACATCTATGCTCATCCCTGCAGCTAGATTTGTGATGGATGTCTGTGACAAATCGATTTCCCAATTTTTGGCATCGATTTGATCTGTTAAATCAACAGTCAATGGTATGTTTCCAACATTTCTTATCGCAACTGTTTGAGAAGATTCACCGTTTCTATCTATTCCCAATAACGGTTTAGCATCAGAATCGTATTCTATTGCACAAAACGCACCAGATTGGACTTCGACAGGATAACTGGCTGAAACCTGAAGAGTCTCGAATCCGTTATTGATTGTAGCATAAATTCCTAAGTCAAATGCAGAAGAAGTTGCTGCTTGGTTAACAGGAGGTTTGATTCCAACGATTAATTCGCTAGATTCTCTTGGACCTAGTATTGTTGGAGGACTTGCAAATCCAACTTCCCAGCCATCTGGCGGCAGGGAGTTAGTCCACTCGATTCCGATTTGAGAGTTGCCTGTATTCTCAATCATTAGAGTTGTATATGTGAAATCTCCACTAGGTAATGCGTTCAAGGAATTAAGCTCACCTGATGAAATATCTAGTCCTATCTCGTCCTTAACGACCAATGTGGTTTCGTTAATGATGAAATTAGAAACATCTTGGCTTGTTTTGATTACCAAACGATTCTCATCATTTCTCTCAGCAACTGGTGAAACTAAGATTTCAAATCGAACTTGGTCAGATTGACCCGGTGATATTTGCAGATCAATTTCTCGATTATCGGTATCCGTGCCATGGCTGACTTGGATAGTCCAAGTAGTCAACTCCGGGTTTACTCTTACTGTCAAATCGAGCGGGGCGTTGCCTGTATTTTCAATTAACAGTGTAAGATTCAACCTTTCACCTGTATCTACATTAACGTCCCTTGCATAAGATGCAGGACCGACATCTATACCTGTATCATCCAGCAAATTTGTTGCGAAGGATTCCAACGGTTTAACGGTCAAAGTAACTGTTTCACTTATGTTCAGTGAGGGATCTGCTTCACTAGTAACAGAGCATGTGACAGAATCTGTGCTGCCCGCTGCAGGCAGTCCATCTGCAACAGGTGGAACATACAATCTCACCTGCATTGGTAGATACTCAAGGATATCTAGAGGCTCGAAGGAATAGGAAGATGAATTAGACTGGCCCAATTCAACTGGCCAACGGTTTTGACTGTAACAATCCAAATCATAAACTGCAGGAGAGTTACCTGTATTTCTAACAGATATCGAGAATGCTGTGCTGCCTCCAGGCACTGCTTCGAGTCCACTTGTGCCCGCTGGTGCTACCTGCACGTCCTTCACCTCTTCAACTACCAATCGCAATCTAATGGAGTGCTTAACACTAGGATTGTTAGAATATTTTGCAGTCAAATCCATGACATATGTTCCTGCCATTGCATAGCGGTCAGTGGAGCCAGAGAGATCTGCATCATCATTATTCATTGTAATGTTCAGATAAATTGAGTCGCCGCCTTGGCCCATTGCTGAGAGTGTGAATGGACCTGAAAGGTCAGAACTTCTAGACCAATCATCCTCTGTAGGAAGAAAAACATCATCACGGAATGGATGCGGTGATTGAACTTGAGAAAGATGCAACTTCACAGATTGTTGCTCTGTACCTTCATGTTTCAAAATAACAGGCCATGTGTAACCTTCAGCATCCGCTGGGTTTAGTGTTTGGTTGACCATACTGGCATCTTCTATTCCGCTTGAATCCAAAGCCACTAAGCGAACTCCTAATGCTGCAACAGTGATTGTCATTTCTTCGATATTATTGTTGACACCGTTCGTTTCATCATTCACCTCATCAATATCAGAATCAGCATCGACAGTGAGTCGCATATCGTGGTCGCCAGTTGATGAAAATGTGTGATATAGAGTTAGAGAATCAAGAGCTCCAGAACTTAATGAAGAGCGCATTCCATCATACAGAGTTGTACCCTCTGTCAAGTCTTCAAGTGTAACTCTGAATTGGCCAGCATCCGCTGTACCTTGGTTCAACCATGAAACTCTGATGGTTATCAAATCGTTAACTAAAGGAGATTCAGATGATGAGAATATTGAACCATCGAAAGTCATCAAATCTGCTTTTTCGTCCAGTGTTGCATCTGCTGTCAATACCATCGCATACGCTTGGTCCAAGCCACCTGCGTGGCTGACAGTTAATTGCCACTTTCCTGATGGAAGTGCCGAACTTGGCGGGATTTTGATTCTCTCGATATTGTTCACAGAATCATGAACTCCATTCGGCACAGAAACGCCGTTTACAATCACGTTTCCTTTGTAAATAGTGCCATCTGGTGCAGTCAGTTTTAGATCCAAGTCGTTGACCAATCTTGATTCGTTTTGCTGAGCATTGGCGCTTCCAGCAACATCAGTCCAAGCCAATGTAATGTCAACTCCAGATGAAGGGTCCAAGTCAAATTGATACAAAGTTGAGAAACCAGCAGATAAAGTTCTGGAGTTTTCATGGAAAGTGGATAAGTCGTTGCCATTGTGCTGTGGCATTACAGAATTAGAAACTGAAATCTGTCCCCATCCCTCATTTGCATTAGGAATATCGGAGGCACCTAAATCGACTGCACCATTAATTGTAGCAGCCTTCAATAGTGCAGAAGATGGAGAGGAAATCCCAACATCTTCACGAATAAATTCTCGAATAAGAGAAACCGAACCACCTGCGACTGCTGTGGCTTGACTAGAACCTGATAATGACATGTACATGTTGTTCCCATTTGAATGGGTACCTGTGCCACAGTTCCAACCGACCGGTATCGCTGCCTCCTGAGCTCTTCCGGAACATATGGAAACACCTGGTGCCACCAAATCAGGTTTCACACGACTATCGAGAGAAGGTCCAAGTGAAGAAAAATTAGCAACAGAACCGCTAGGGTCTGTTGTAGATGCACCCACGGATAGTACATTCTTTCCAGTTGAAGGGGCCATTACTTTCGATGCGTTTTGCCCCGGGTCATCCCCTGCTGAGAATATTGGCAGGAACTCGGGGTTATCATGAACGAAAACGTCCACTGAACGCGAATCTGCAGTATAGGCACCATAATTACCATTCAGGCCCCACGCATTTACAGCTACTCTCGAACCTTCTTGTTCAGCGTGATTTAGCATATCATAGATTGAACCTATTCTTCCAAAAATCCCGGTGGGGTCGTGCTCTAGAGCATATGCGACAATGTAAGATTCTGGTGCGATTCCAGTTGCAGAAGAGTCTCCACTTCCATCACCTGCAATCGTTAATGCTACGTGTGTACCGTGGCCTCCATTCGAATCTGCAGGGCTTGGGTCTAGTCCAAATTGAGTGTACACGCCGGCGATTCTGCCGACTATGTCAGGATGATCTTGGTCGAGTCCAGTATCGGTGAATGAAATCTTTTCTCCCGAGCCATCAAGCCCCATAGAATTGTTTGTTAAATCTGGTATGCCCACAATTGCACCTGCAACAGCATTCGTTACACGCATTTCATATGCCGGTTCGGACCAAATGATTCTGCCATCTCTTGCAAGTGATTCTAAATTGATTTGACCTTTTATCTCACAAAGATGAAGACCACACCAAGCCTCATCTGCACCCATGATTACCAAATCATGAGCGAGACCCTCAAGAGCTTCTGGCTTGAGATCAACTGCAGGAATTGCTGCGATGTAATTTGTTTCTGAATCAACATCTGCTGAAACTCTCCAGCCAGGCATCATTGAGCCGGCCCATCGAACAGACTCGTCATTTTGTATGTCTAGCAAATCACTTGGGTGAGATAATCTTACCAGCCAAGAAGAATGTCCAAGGTTGTCAAGAACGAACACTCCATGCTCCTCAACCAAATCATACAATGCACTTCCAGTATGGTGCTTCAATTGTACGATTGCCATTCCTGTACTTCGATAATCTTGAGAATCATCAAGTCTAGATTCGGGGTAATCATCGTGTAATGGATCGAAAGATGCAATTGACAAATGAATCTGATAATCCAGAGATTTCAGAGCAGAAGGCTTTGTTTCAACAGGCTCAATGGAGTGCCAGTTGGATGCTGCTTCACTGCGAATATCGATTTCTTCGCTTGAATTATTTTCAACAGCACCTGAAATTGGGGCAAGAAGCAACACTGCGAGAATGATTACTGTCTTTCGCTGCGCCAACATAAATATCCGGACTACACATCCATACTTGAATACAAGCCACAGATGAGCCCTTTAGGGCTCACTCAAAGAGCGCTGCGATTGCTGCGTCTGTCTTTGCGACTGAAGCTCGCCAATCTGCCTCAGTTCCCATCAATGCTCGAATCGCATCAATGTTCTCAGGAATAACGTCAGATTCTTGATGAATTGCTTGGAAATAGTACAAGTTATTGCCGACTAATTTTACACCGTCTTCCCAAACGAAAATTTCATGCAAATCTCCCCAAGTTCTACCCATATCTCTTGCGAATTCCATGACTTCTGCGGTGGTAGTTATTCCTGTTTCAGCACCGTTCATAATCACAACACGTGGGGACTCTGCCCACATTGCCAGAACACTCTCAGTTGTTAGGCCGTGACCTTCAGGAAGCGTTGCCACAATTGAGTGAACGTGCATGATTGTTGTAGGCACAGCAACCGCTAATGAATTGATTTGGATTTCCGGTTTAACTGTCATCACATCAGGACCATGGTGACTAGGGACTTTCAATACAGGTTTGATAGCGTTGATCGGCCCTTTCTTTGAGTCTCCAGGGTCTGCCGCTCTTCGAATCATTGTGCACTCAACAGATAACTCGCCACAGTGCTCGTAGAGAGGTACCAATGTGCGCGACAAACCTGTTGTGTTACAGGACACTACTCTTGTTCCTTCAACATTCATGTTTGCAGTATGATTTGCGCAGGAAGTGTAGGACATACCGGTCATTGCATGCTTCTCTCCGCCTTGGAAAATCCACTTTACTCCTGCAGCCTGATATTTTGCTTTGTTCTCTGCACCCAGTTTTCCAGGTGAACAATCGATTACGATATCCGCTGCAGCTAACAAATCACTCAGGCCACCATGACATTCGTAACCTGCAGGGGCGAAAGCCGCAATTTTTTCTGGATTGTCAAATGTACAGTAAAGAGGGTAGCCTTTCCTGACTGCTAAATCACAACCAAAGGCTGGACGAGTCTTGGTAACTCCAATAATTTCCATATCGTCTTGGCATGCTACTGCGTCTGCAACTCGCTTACCAATTGTTCCGTATCCATTGATTGCAACCTTGATGGTCATAGGGCTCCCCATAGGGGTGCCTTCGCGCCCCTCAAATGAACCTTGCTTCGCGTAAATTGGTCATCTTACAGGCAAACTGTTGATGAAAGAGAACACTCACGGACGGCTGATGCCAAGTATCGAAGAGGTCGTCGCAAGTTCGATGAGTATCAATTCAAGATTACCTGCTCAGCTTGAGAAGGCACTTGAAAGAAACATTGTACTGCGTATAGGTTGGACGACGAATGGAGACCCTGTTCCTAAGGATGGCGAAATGGGATTATGTCCTAATCTTCCTGAAGGTTCTAAGGTTAGGAGCCTAGGAAATCTAGGGCCATTCACCGCATCATTCGGTCAAGGTGGAACATTCACTCACCAAGGAGATGTAGGTTCTTTCCTAGGAGCCGGAAATGACGGCAATAGAATCACTTGCGAAAGGACTGCTGGGCCTTGTGCGGCATATGGGCAAAGAAGCGGCCGAGTAACTATTCTCGATGGTGCTGGAGATGATGCTGGTGCTATGATGAGCGGAGGGTTACTCGTAATCAGAGGCGACGCTGGGATTAGAATCGGCGGAGGAATGTCCGGAGGAGATATCGTTGTTCACGGAGACGTTGGCGGAGACCCTGGGGCTGGAATGACTGGTGGACGCATCATTATCAACGGAAGATGCCCCTCTCCACCACCAGGTGTGACATTGCGAACTCTGGAAAAAGCAGAAGTCAAAGAGATCAATAAGCATCTAGGTGAAGAAGACCTACACATCCCTGCTGATGCAGTTTGCTTGGCACCTGACGGCGACTTGATTGAAGGTATAATGGCAGAGTGTCGAGAAGACCTATCCGGAATTTCCCTCATTCCTATGACCACTAATCACAATCCTAGTTACTCAACTTGTGACACTGTTGCATTGATTGGCGAAGAAGATGCTTTGGCGCTTCCAATTCCACTTCTACCTTATGTTCCAAAAGGAGTTCAAGACGATTTATTCCATCCTTGTATAGTTAGAGAAAAGCCACGTGATTGTGACATCGTTATCATCGATTCGCAAAATATTGCTGATGCTGCAAATCTGGTACAGGCAGCTGCTGGCTTCGCAATCGACCTAGATTCAATGCCTCGCCTAGATGGTGCAGCTTTGGATGGAATTCTAGTTGCTCTAAGATGCATTGCAGGCCCACTTGCAAAATCAATTCTAATTCGTGGCGTAGGACAGACTTCGTCTTTGCATTCCGATGCTCAGCACCACGGCTTAGATGCTGCAATCAGCGTTCTGAATGATGGAAGTGGCATTAGTGCTGCAGCATCCTTGCCGATGGTAGGAAGGTCTGCTTCTGCAAGCCTGGAGGAAAACTGTCTTGCTTCAATGTGGCTACCCTGGTCTGCCACTAGCGAAGATTTGGCAATTCTTTGTGCATCCAATATAGCGTTCGCAATTTGTCCTGCTCCGGATGAAAACATCACCGGATGGATTGCTCAAGTTACAGCAGGACTGTCTGCGCAACTCAACAGATTAGGGCTAGCATCTATCGATTCATTGGCTAGAGCCAACCTCAGAGCATGTGACCAGGATACCGCTGCAGTTAGTGGTTTGAGATTGGCAGGTTATGACCGTCCAATGCCACACTGGTTTGCAAGGTGATTGAATGCCTACCATTAGTGTTGAACAATCTTTACTTCGACGATTAGTCGAATCTAAGGGAAGGAAACACGATGTTGAAGATTTGGCATTCAGACTACCTCTGATGGGAACTGATATTGACACTTGTAACGAAGAAGTATTGGATATCGAGATATTTCCAGACAGGCCTGACTTGTTATCTCCAGAAACTTTGTTTCATGGAATGATGCCTTTCTTACATGACTCACCTCCGAATCCGAGGTTGCTAGTTAATCCTGGAACTATTTCGATGAAGGTGTCATCTGAACTGGCGAATATCAGACCTGTGATTTTGGGTGCTGTTGTCAGAGGAGTGAATATTGATGAAGATGTGATTAAGCGTCTAATGGACCATCAAGAAAAATTGCACTTCGCTCTTGGAAGAGGAAGAAAGAGAGCATCGATTGGTGTTCATGACCTAGCAACAATTGCCCCACCATTCAGAGTAGAAGCTGTTGACCGCCAACATTCATTCATACCTCTTGCAATGGAAGAAGAAATGACAATTGATGAGATTCTACAAGAACACCCCAAGGGTGTAGATTATGCACATCTATTGGAAGGGATGGACAAGGTTCCAATCATATTTGATTCCAATGATGCTGTACTATCATTTCCACCAATTATCAATGGCGACCACACTACTGTAACCACAAAGACTCGTGATTTATTCATTGATGTAACTGGCCTTGACATCCGTGCCTGTGAATCTGCTTTGATGCTGGTTTGCTTACAACTCTCAGTTCTAGGTGGAAAGATTGAGTCGGTGCGTGTAACTACATGTGAAGGTAGAGAATGGAATCTTGACGGCTCACCTATCGAGCACAAAGTTGAGCGATCCTTAGTGGAGGGAATTCTTGGAAACTCATTCACTGATGATGAAATCGAGAATGCAATTAGGAGAATGGGCGGAGTATACAATGGAGATTTGTCAGGAACTCTTTCAATCTCCATGCCACGTTGGAGATTCGACATATTACACCCAATCGATCTAGTCGAAGAAGTAGCAATTGGTCACGGATACGATGACCTTGCTCACGATGTCCCTAAGGCACCGTTGACTGCAATTCCTAGGCAAGATGGACATCTGCGCCGAAGAATCAGAGAGGCCTTACAAGGACTGGGCCTGATTCAGATTCAATCATTGACTCTATCAAATGATGATGACCAATTCAACTCAGTCAGGTGGAAGCCAGACGGTTCAGTAACTCGAATGACCAATCCGATTACAATTGACCACACGATTCTGCGCCAGAATATTCTCCCAGGACTACTGCGACTTCTAGCCGCAAATCGTCACCATGATTTGCCACAAGGCGTCTATGAGTTGGGTAGCGTTGTAATCGACCATTCCAACCGTGACAGATTCGCATTCTTAGTGGCTGAAAACTCCGGAGGTTTCGCCTCATTACGTGGACGTATTCAGGCGCTAATGAGAGACCTTGGTTGCATAGATTGGTCGCTTGAGCCAATCGAGAATGGCCCTTGGTTGACTGGAAGATCTGCCAACATTGTCGTCAAAGGAACTGTTGTTGGAGAATGCGGAGAAATAGACCCACATGTCTCGGAAGCTTTCGAATTGAATGTTCCAATGAGTGGTGCTCAATTCGATGTTTCAGCCCTATCCAGTGTGCTGGAAGACCCAGTTCACTGACCAATCTCAAATGATGATAAATCGGTTTCTACATCTACCGTCTCATACTTGATTTCCAACTCGATGATACAGATACCATCACAGAGGTTTTCTCCATTTTCCAATAGATGAATGGTTTCGTTAGCATTCCAAAAATCCGTATCCTGGTCATCTGTAACTATCTTGCACGGGGAAGGAATAACAAGGTCTGGATTATCTAAAGCTGGGAAAGAAGAGTTTCCAACAGAAGCAATCTGCATTGTAGGATAACGGCTCTCGTCGTCTTGGTTGTAGTAAGTTAGGAATTTAACCTTGAATGACATTTCATCATTGGAAAATACATACACTCCGTCATTTGGATTCACTCTGTGAACCGACATGTCATATTCATACCATTCTAGACGATCTTCGGTTTGGTTCGACATTTGATCTGGTATTGTTTGGACATCAGAGAATTCTGCACCGTCAACAAATGCCCAAGTCACTCCGCTGTTGAGATAAATGTCCGTGGAGGAAAACTTCATCCAATATTCAGAATCGTTACTTTCCAACTGCTGCGCTACATCGAAGAAGGTGTAGGACTCTGAGTCTGTTGCATCGACCTCAGTTGTGAAGGTTTGTCCGTCTGCTCCTAGCCTTGGCACTACCTTACTTTGTCCTAAGTCTGAATTTGATTGTGAACCAAATGAACACCCGTATGCTTGATTATCAATTAGCATGCTGATCTCTAATGAAGACCACGAAAGGTCCTCTGCTCCGTCACTGAAGTCCAGAGTAACAATTTGGTTGTCAGTTCCCGAATTCGAAACGGAATCTGTCAAATCAACTTGAACAACGTTGGAAGTACCTAGTTCGGACTCATAAGTTACCACTAGGTAGGACCAGAAGGCTGCTGCAATCACAACCAAAATTGCAACTGCAGCAGCCAACTTTTTCCAGTTCATCGTCAATCACAGCTCGTCTTCTTGACGCATTCTTGCAAAGAGAACTGCTCCCAATGTTGCAAGGATGACTGTGACTCCTAAGAAGCCAGGTGTATTATTGTCTTCCTTGTCATCAGCATCGTCGGTTGTTGTCGGTTCGACTCCACCGTCTCCAACTGTCACCTTACCAAACATGTCCATTGTGATGTGTGGTTCACATGCGTAGTAGAAGATCGTATCTTCTGTGAAAGTGTAGTGGAAGTCTACTGTTGTTGCAGCAGAACCTGAGTAGATTCCACCATCAACATAGGTAGTTGACTTCATTCCATCAACTTCTTTCACATTGTGGCCCATTTCAGAATCAGTCCACTTCCAGCAGACTGTTTGTCCAACATCAATGGTTACTGCTGCTGGCGAGAATCCAAATCCGTCGGATGAGATTCCTACTGTTACATCACAAACAACTTCCTCTGGCGCTGGTTCATCAGATGGAGGCATAATCACCTTGTCAATGACGTGAATGACACCATTACTCGCTGGGACATCAGCAAGTACTACAGTTGCTGCTTCTGCTCCTACGGTTACCGCTCCGTTAGCAACGGTAACAGTCAATTCATCCCCGTTCGCTGCTGTGACAGTGTTAGCACCATCGGCAAGGTCAGAAGATGCAATCTCACCAGCGACGACGTGGTATAGTAGGATATCAGCGAGTGCTGCGATTTCTTCATCAGTGTTGAAGTTGCTTAGGTCAATTCCTGCAGCAGCAAATGCTTCATCAGTTGGTGCGAATACAGTGTATTCATCATCACCAGACAATGTATCGACCAGACCTGCAACGCCTAGTGCAGCAACTAGAGAAGAATGGATTGTAGTTGCTGCGGCAGTCATTGCAATATTGACTGCAGCAGTCCACATGTATCCACCACATACCTCTTCAGAGACTTGTGTAACTTGGTGGGTTACCATGTTGTAACAACCGGTAATTGTTTGTCCGTTCATTTCGTAATCTGTGACATACATGAATGCTTCACATTCTTCTTGACCTACTCCAGGCGAGATAGTGTGGGTAACCATGTTGTAACAAATCTCTCCTTCGGCAGCAGTTGGTGGCATCAGAACCTTATCGATGATATGGATGACACCATTGCTAGCAATAACATCAGCAGAAGTGACGGATGCATCGTTGACAATTACTCCGCCAGGAGTTACTCCGATTCTGACTTGTTCTTGGTTCAGCATTGTTACAAACATGCCGTCGCTCAATGCGTCGGATGTTACTGCACCCATTGTTACGTGGTATGCAAGAACATTCGCTAGTGCAGCTGCGCCTTCTTCACCTGCGAAGTCGTCGAGGCTAATTCCAGCATCAACGAAGGCTTGGTCAGTTGGTGCGAAAATTGTGTATGGTCCCTCTCCTTGTAGAGTGTTAAGAAGACCTGCCTGTATGATTGCATCGACAAGAACGGTGTGAACACCAGTTCCAGATGCAATTGTAGGTATGTCGTTAGCAGGTTCAACGTCTGCTGGTGGCATCAAAACCTTGTCAATGATGTGAATGATACCGTTGCTTGCGATTACATCTGGTGAGGTTACATTAGCGCCTTCAATGGATACAACTCCATCTACGACAGTGAAACTTGCGTTATCTCCGTTCAGCATTGGAACAGTTAGTCCGTCGGTTACTTCGCTTGACTGTACGGCACCAGAATAGACGTGGTATGTTAGAATGTCCGCCAGTGTGGCGTTTGATTCATCATCGTTGAAAGATGCTAGGTCAATTCCCGCATCAGTAAATGCCTGGTCTGTTGGTGCAAACACTGTGAAAGGTCCATCTGCTTGTAACGCTTCAACCAGTCCAGCTTGGGACAGAGCAGCGACCAGTGCTGTGTGTACACCAGTTTCGCTAGCAATTGTCGGTATGTCCTTCAGGTCTGCAGGAGGCATCAATACCTTGTCAATTACGTGGATTACACCGTTGCTTGCAACAACATCAGGAGATGTTACTGTAGCATCTTGGATCATTACAGTACCGTTTGAAACAGTAAACGATGCATCATCGCCATTCATCATGGTAACAGTTAGTCCGTCAGTTACATCTCCGGACATAACACCAGCATCAGCCAGAACGTGATAGAGTAGAATGTCAGTCAAAGTCGCATTCATTTCAGGTGTGTTGAAGTTAGCCAATTCGATGCCTGCATCAGCAAATGCTTGGTCTGTTGGAGCGAAGACAGTGAATGGTCCGCTACCTTGCAGTGCACCGACTAGATCGGCGTGAGCAAGTGCTGCAACCAAGGAATCATGCATTCCAGTTGCTGCTGCGTTGGTTGGTATGTCTTCAGTCTCGTCAGCACTTACCGATAGTGGCAGTGCTGATAGCATCATCAAGGCTACGAATGCGGTCAATAGTTTTCTCTGCATTGCGGCGCAACGACCAGCGTTACTATATACCATTTTGTTTCTCAACGCATAATGAAACCGCATCACTGAGCATGTATTGCGGACTTTTCTTATGTATGATGCCTTCGAGGGTACATGCGCAGAATAGTTGCGGTACTTATCGTTACGATGGTACTACCTACTATTCCAGTTAGCGCAAATGCAACCCCATTCGATTTTTTTATCGATGAGGAGGTAATCATACATCCTGATGAAACTGTTCAGTTTAGGATTGCTTGGCATAATATCGTAGGTGATGAAAGGCATTTTGCAATTGCATTGAATAATTCAGACTCTAATCTGTCGATAGAGGGATTACCTGAAGACTGGACTAGAGTTGGTTCGGGCAGATTAGGAGAAATGACGATTAATGTCACAGTGTTGCCTAACTCAAATTACGAAACAATATCATTCGGCTTGAACATTACCTGTCAAGAAGTTCCAGAGTGGAATTTAATCCAGGATGTAGACGTTATTGTTTCGCGTTGGTCCAACCTCCAATTCGGTGCAAATGATGGCTCATCTTTCTATGTACAACAAAATGTCAACACAAGCCTTGCAATGAATATCTCAAATAACGCCGGTTTTGATGACTTTGTAAAAGTAAAAATAGACACGGATTCAAATTGGCAGTACGGTTTCATAGGCGATCAAAATGGTGACAATGAGGTACATTTAGACTTGAATGACGGTGATGATGTTTTCATTAATTTCTGGATAATTACACCTGCAATAATCGACGGAGCACCTTTGGCAGGTACTGGTCCTACATTCTCTCTCGAAGCTGAATCGAGTTTAGACAGAAGAGTAGAAAGCTGGACTTTCTCATTGGAAATGCAAACATTCCACAACATGACTGTGGATGTTGTTGGGCAAAACTTGAGCCTTGAACCTGATGATGATGGAAGGCTCGAAGTTACTATTCGCAACAACGGAAACATTGACACTTATCTTGACGCATCTCTCAAGCTAGGCAATTTGAATGACGATAGAATCGAAGCTGAAAATTGGACAGTAGCAATATTCAACGCATTTGAATTCCAGTCGCTTGCTCCAAATGAGTCCAGAGTTATCGAGATAGGATTCGATGCGCCGAATGTAAATGCAGGCGCATTTGATGTAGAGTTAGTGGTGATGCCGCAATCGTTCCCACAGCGTGCAAGTGCGGTCTCAATCTCCTCAGAAATTGACTGGCGTCGCTCTGGGACGATTTCCACACAAGGAGAGATTTGTAATTCCGTTGAATGGAATGAAACATGTCAAAAGATGTTAGAAGTGAAAAATACAGGAAATTTCTTCGAAACATTTTCACTCGAAATTGTAGATGAATCAGGTATGAATTTTGAGATTAGTTCACAAGCCATAGGCCTGGCTAAAGGTACTTCAGCACAGATCCCACTAAACATGACAACTATTTCTGATGCAGACGGACTACTCCCAGCCTCAGCAAAGGTTCAGTTGAAACTTGAAAGCGGTGAAATTGCCGACTCGATTTCCATTTCCTCATCAACTGCACCAAGAGTTAATTGGGTTTGGGCAAATGCTGCGAGTTCTGTCAACTCTAACAGGCTAGAGGTCCTCATTACAATGCGTAATGATGGCAATACAGCGGATGGTCTAGTAGTACGAATGAGTTCATCATACTTTACCGATATGAGTTTCATTCCACCTAGTGATGCAATTGTGGAGGATGGTTCTACGAACATTCGCTCATTTGAAGTTGTGAACATCGAAAAGGGCGCCAACTTCACTTTCCGTGCCTGGGCAGATATCCCAGATGACCAAAACTCCGAGGATGATTTCTACCTAAACATAACCGCTCATAGTCGATTAGCTGAAGAGAATCCATTCCGCTATTCTGCAAATACCAGTTTTGACGCTGCTGTTAAATCCGGTGATGATGGGGCTTCAGTGGTTAGTTCACTTACTGATTTTGTATCCACATTCTTCTCGGTGATCTGGGCTTGGAAATGGATTATTCTCGCTACAATGGTTAGTGCCCTGATGATTAACAAATCACTACGAGACAGACAGGCAAGGTTAGAGGAAGCAGCGCTCCTGCAACCGAAAACGAACACTCAACAGCAGCCAGAAGATTGGATGGCTGAATTTGCTGGTAAGAAGCAACCTGTTCCAGAGATTGCAGAATCACCTCAAATCCCTTCTGATGTGTTTACTGGTATGTTCCAAGCAGTGGGTGGTGAAAGAAAATCCAGTGCGCAACCGGTTGATTCACAGCTTGTGGGTGCTGCAAGTACAGTACTAGACCACCATGACACAGTGGCGGTTAAATCCAAACTTGATTCCCTAGCCAGTGAAATAGCAGATGGCAAAGTCAGTGCACCACATGGCGCAAACGTTGCATTGCCTGATGACATTGTTCCGGTAACCTCACGAACGGTACCACTGCCCCAGAAAGAAACAGAAGTACCAACCATGTTGGATCTAGATGACCTAGATTTGTGAGTGATAATATGAACATAGGTGTCGATGAAGCTGGCAGAGGTTCGGTCATTGGCCCTCTTGTAGTATGCGCATTTGCTTCGATTTCTCAGACACAACTCAAAGAATTAGGAGTAAAGGATTCAAAAGATTTGACCAAGAAAAAACGGGATGAACTCTATGAAATTCTTTGCAAAATGCCTCACAAAGTCGTCGTTTGCCCACCAGATAGAATCGACAATTCGACAAATCTAAACGACTTGGAAGTCGAACTATTTGCCGAGGCATTGACAGTAATGCCTGAAGGTGAAATCATGTTGGATGCATGTGATGTAAATGCAGAACGCTTCGCAAGAAATGTATCCCAAAAATCCAGCCGAGATTGTGTAGCAGAACACAAGGCAGATGAAAATCACCCAGAAGTTAGTGCTGCAAGCATTATTGCTAAAGTTACCAGAGACCGTGCCGTTGAACAACTTTCACAGGACATAGGACTCGATTTAGGTAGCGGCTATCCATCAGACCCAAAAACCAAATCCGCAGTTCTGGAATTGGTAAAGGGTGAGAGACCACATGATTGTTTGAGATGGTCATGGAAGACCGTTAGTGATGCATGGGGCGGAACACCTCCACCACGCCCAAATGCACGCCAACGAACCTTGTTTTGAATAACTAAAAGCCCCACGCCCCAACATGGAGTGGCAGCCAGACCAGGTAACTTTGGACTTAATTCGTCACCTTGCTTTGCAAAATAGTTACCAATACGATGGCAAAGGTCAGGCTGGTTCTGTTATTAGCAGAATTATGGGTAGTCGAGCAGATTTGCGAGCACATGGAAAGCATGTTGCACCCCTCGTTGCAAAGGAAGTTGCTAAGGCTAATGCATTGGCTCAATCCGAAGGATTGGAAACAATTCGTGGAATTCTAGAGAATGAAGCTCCAGATTTACTCGAACGCAAAGTCCAAACACGCAGAGAAGGATTACCAGATTTGCCTAATCTGAACGGAAGAAAACCTGTTTTGCGTTTTGCTCCAAATCCCAATGGGCCTCTGTCTTTTGGTCACTCTCGTGGATTGGTGATCAATGGGCAGTATGCAAAAAAACTCGATGGAGAATTGATTCTAAGATTTGATGACACTGATACTACTGTTAAGCCACCGATGCTAGAAGCATACGATTCTATTCCTGTCCAGCAGGAATGGCTTTGTGGATTCCCTGCTCACAGGATTGTCGTTGCTAGCGAAAGAATGCAAGAATACCACGACCATGCCGAGTTGATGCTCAACGGTGGATTCGGATATGTGTGCACTTGCTCTGCTGATGACTTTAGAGAGTTCAGAGTTTCCATGACAGAATGCCCATGTCGAGACAATGATGTTTCAGATAACATTGAGAAATGGAATATGATGAACGATCCTGAAGGATTCCAACCGGGAGATGCTGTTCTTCGAGTAAAAACCGACATGACTCTGAAGAATCCGGCCTTACGAGATTGGCCTGCTGCAAGAATACAAACCAACTCACATCCAAGAGTTGGCAACAAATGGCGAGTGTGGCCACTACTGGATTTCCAGTCAGCTGTTGAGGACCATCTCCAGGGGGTAACTCATATTATTCGAGGAAAGGATTTGATGGATTCTACAAGAAAGCAGACCTTACTGTACGAGCATTTCGGATGGACTTATCCTGAAACGATTTATTGGGGCCGGGTAAAAGTTCACGAATTCGGTGCATTCTCAACTTCGCAAATGAAGAAAGATATTGCTCAAGGCGCATTCGATGGCTGGGATGACCCCCGGTTGCCGACTTTATCTGCCCTTTCACGCAGAGGAATTAAGCCAGAATCTCTTAGGGCGTTTTGGATAGAATTAGGATTGACTCAAAAGGACATTGCAGTTCCACTCACAACACTGTATTCGCACAACACCAAGGCAATCGACCCTAATGCTCCAAGATTAGCATTTGTTAGAAATGCTTTCCCAATTTATCTGAAAGGTGACTACCCAAAGACGGGTTCAATTTCTTCTCATTCCGATACCAAAATGCCACCTAGAAACTATTCTATTGATGAAGGTGTTTGGATTGAGCAGGAAGATTCAGGTAAGCCAATTCGCTTGAAAGACCTATGTGATATAGACGCTGAAGGAAATGTTGAGGGCATAGACCGCAGCGATAAGAGGAGTGTTGTACACTGGGTAGCGGGAGGAAAACCATCGACACTAACCATAGCAGATGGCCAGGATTTAATCACAGTTGAGGGAATCCTTGAGGATAACGAACATCCTGTTGGAACTATCGTTCAACTTGAGAGAATTGGTTATGCTATCATTGAGGAAAATGGTTTGCTCATGGTCCATGACTGAGCATTACAGGTTCTCCATCATCAGTTGTTATGATGAACTTGGGGCGCCATGTCATGTTTTCCTCAACTGAAGGATCTACAAGTATGTCTAATTCGCAGGCACTACCACAATTTCCGCCCCTAGAGAGATGTTCATCAAGTAAGACTCCTATGATGATTTCATTGCCCCAAACAATCAATGCATCTACCGATTCCAGTCTTAATTTAGCTTCATCGAGCGAATCTTCAGCACCAATTGTAGAGAAATCCATGGTGGAAACTTGTGGGCTAGGTTCTTCAATTATGCGATAGATGGGTTGAAAATGGTTGACCTCTAGGACCAATCATGGCAATCGAACGTTTACTCACCGGAAATCTCGGCTCGCAAGTAAAAGAATTGATGGCTACTGAAGATATTCTTCTAGAAGCAGTTCGTGACTTAGTAAAGGATGAAATCAAGACATACATCCGCGAAAAAGTCGATGCCGATGAAGAACTGAAGGAAGAATTGAAAGAGGCAATATCCTATTATTTCAATGCAAAGGCACGTTCAGTATATGCTGAATTGAAAGCTAGCCGTGCTGCTGCAAGACTTGGACTTCGCATTCTTCCTGATGAACTCCAAGGAGAAGTTGGAGAAGCACTAGTCGGTTTGTTCGAGAAGGAACTCGGTAACTTGCTAGAGAAGGCACTTTGAGCCCCTCAGGGGCTCATAAGGCCACAGTGTTGAATAGGGGTATGTTTGCAGAGCATGCTGGTGGTTAAGGCATGCGTACAATGAAACCGCTATTTCTGTGCGCTATTTTGATGGTATCTTTCCTTCCCCTAGCCAATGTTTCTGCAACTAGTGAAGAAGTCTGTTGTGATTCAACAACAGTTGAACTTTATCTGCTAGGCCCTGCCTCTTCTGGAGAACTTTCACCGTTCGAAGCAGAGCTTTCTGAGGAATCAGAGGAAAAGAAAATCTCAGATGCTATAGCGCAACAAGAGGATATCGGCAGTTGGGAAATCAATCCCGCATGGCCTGGGTCTTATCCATCTTCAACATGGGAGTTTTCAATCGACTATGAAGTTGCTAATGCCGGAGGTGCTCAGATTAATGCGTCCGTGGAGGTCGAAATCGGTGGGGATACATACACCGGAACCACTGACCAATCCAACTCATTTCTAGCCGCTGGAAGTGGCCAGTTAACAATCAATGTTAACGTCGATGCTGGCTCAATTCCTTCATCGACTGCAGTTACTGTAACCCTATCTGCACAAACCGTGGTATTCAGCGTCCCTGGTACAGACGCTGGTCTCACATTTTCTTGGGGAGGCGTGGGTGATGAATCATCTGTTATAGCAGACTTACCAATTGTGAGCTTGCGCTTAGATGAACCAATTACTGACGGAATGGAAGTATATCTGTCGATGATCGTGGCATCACCATTTGGACAAATGACTGCTGCACATGCGAATACACTAGAATTACGAGTCAATGGAGGAATGGTTTCTGGCGACCCCATCGTAACCAGCAGCGGTGATTTCGTCAGATTGACTTGGACTTGGATTGCCACTACTTCAGGCGAACAACAGATTTCTGTTGAGGCCAGTATCCAGATTCAATCTGGAACACCGGTACAATCTGGAATGACTACTTTCACAATTGAACCGTTTGATGACGGTAATGACGGGGGAGGCGGTGGATTCTATCCTACCGAAGAGCCATTACGTTCCAACGGCGCTGGGTCTCATCTCATCATGAACATGGAGATGAAAATTGATTCAACAGATGGATATCTAACCATTGAGAGAAACATCGACCTTGTCATCGATGGAGAGTTGGCATATTGGATGAGGTGGGGGATGGACAACATTGGAAATGAAGACCCTGGATTATCACTGCCATTACGCATCTTCAACTCGGGTATGATTAGTGATGATGACCGAAGAAATCGAGTCATCGATAACGTCGAAAAGAGTGAATTCGAAAATCAGATGGTTAACTTAGCACCAACTTACATGAATGATGGTATGGCGATTGAATTGGAAGAATTAATCGGCAGCAATACTCAAGATTTGGAGAGAATCTCATTCGATGTAGAACTCCAAGGCCAAAAAAAGGTCACACCGCACCCAATAACACTGAGTATTTCTACACTTGAAATTGTCAAAGCAAATGAGAAGAAAGTTCTGTTCAGAAACTTCGTAAGTGTCCAACCAACTCCCATTTGGGCAAGTTATGACATGAGTGTCTCCGTAGAGACAGGAATGATGGCTAGCCTGACTGGTGCAACAATCAAAGGCGAAGATTCAATCGACTTTTCCAAGAAAAGAACTCCATTTGGGGAATCAATAGAGATTAGCGCTGAAAATCTGAAGCCTGCTGCAACATTTTACTTTGAAGGAATGCCAAGTGGCGATTACCTCAATGCTCCTTTTAGCTTGTCTGTAATTACGGTTTTACTCATCGCTGTTGGTATATTCTTCTCATTAAGATTAACCAGGAACAAAAGACGCGGCGCACTATGGATCGAGATGGCACTGATTCCAGCAACGGTTCTCGCACTGTTTTTGGGATACCCACCTTACACCGTCGGAGTCATAACTGGAATTTCCATATCAATTTGGATTATCACTGCTGTCGCTAGCCCTAAGCGCAAAGGGAATGCTGCCACTGTAAATCAGCCAATTTATCCTGTCATTGAATGTCCAGCCTGTAGTACTCCAAACCCAATAATGACAGATGAAAGGCCGTTTAGACTGCCTTGTGGTGGATGCGGAAGAGTACTGAAAATAGTAGATTAATCAGAGATGGCCACTAGAGATTAGGCTATCGAGAATACCGCTTGCATGAATTTTTGCTTGATCTAAATCATCGGGCCACAGTGAATTTGCCTTATGCAATTGACTTGCAATATCGACATCGTTACCTGGAATCATAATCCGATGCCAGATTAATTCTTCAAGCCTCATTGTAGATATTCCCTCCATTCTTAATGCAGGTAGAACCAACTCGCTAATCGCTGAACTTCTAGCTTCCACATCCATTGTTGGCCAACCTTTGGACAACCGTTTTAGCATCATTTTTGAAAGGCCTGGAATCATGTCGATTTCTGGCAGTGGAACTTCTGGAAGAGGACAGATATCAATTGAACCTTCAGTGTCAAGGTGGTCACGCATCAATGATAGAACCGGGTCATAATCAGAATCTGCGCCACCTCTCAACCAACTACCACTAATTGCCATGGAACGTTGTTTCCTGACCCTAGCACCTTCGGGCGAGATGATTGATCCAATTGCAGCGCATAAAGCCACACATTCTACTGCTCCGTTGTGTTCCTTGGAAGAGCTACCAAATTTTACTGAAACAGACAAAGGGAATATGTGAACATAGTTTTCTTTGATTTCTAGAGACGATTGTGTCTCATGAAACGGGTCGATATGAATTATCAGGCCGTCAACTTCTGGCAAATCTGGAACATGGTCTCGACTAACATGCCTTCTTGGAGCCAAAACTCTCCTTCGGTAATGCTGTGAATTATCTAGCAAAGCAGCCTCTAATTGTGCTAAAGCAAGCACTCCTTCGATATCTGCAGGAGCCATTAGTTGGACTACTTTGGCAGAAGATATCATCGATGCTACATTAGTCAGTTCCTCTTCCAATGAAGAAAAAACCGAAGTCTGTAACAGGTTATTCATGGACTCACCTAAATGATACATCAAGTAGGTGGTTATGAAGTTGAGTGTAACATCACTCGACCATCAAGCGCAATTCTTCACGCTTATACTTCCAATCTGCTGAGAGTCGACCCTCGCTGATGTAGTACTTTGCTAGACGGCGAATCTTGGCTTCGGTTAACTCCAAAGCACGCTTGTTGTGAATGTCCTTGTGATTTCCAGAACCAAGATGGTCAATGATTCCAACAGCCTTACGCATCATGTTCATCATATCTTCAGGGTATGTACCACCGATGTCATTCTCGGACAATACTGCGGAGATTCTCTTTCCAAGAACTGCCCTGACGTCAGGTACCGCATGCTGGTCGCGTAGAATTGTACCAATGGATGCAGATGAATGCCCTGCCTTGCCCAATTCGACGATCAATTCAGTAACAGCAGCTGAATCAGTGTTTGACCACTCTGGTGCTGATTCATTGTGTGGCTTTGTGGAACCGGATTTCCCTCTCCTCTTAGCGTACATTCGTGCCATGATTGAACCTCCGAGCATTCCGCCGACCTATCACCCATTCTTAACCACTACGCATGGAAAAACGGTGCGTTTCACAGCCTTTGATGCATTTTTGCCAACCTTCCAGGCGTACCAGACCACTCCCAAGCAGGTGCTGCAGCCCTCGCAGAACCGACGCACTGCTCGCCTTGCATGACCAGAATATCCTCACCAGCCTTAATTGTAGAATCATATGATTCTAGGTTTGCTAGATTGATATCTCCTTTCCACTTGATATTTTCTTTCAATGCAATCCGCTTGAGCGAATCGCATTCATCGAGAATCGAGATTCCTAGCTTTGTGATTGAGAATCCTCCACGTTCAGGTGCCCACATGGCAATTTGTTCACCATCCTTGAGAATCTTCCATCTAGGGAATCTTCCACGAATTTGCACACCATTCAACCATTCCGAGTTTAAGTGATGCAATCGAGAAACCGAGCGGAAATTGTCTAGATTGACTTTCTCACCGCTTCGTTTCTTGGCTTGCATATTTTCTGCAACTGCTTTCTCCAAGCGCTGCAATGACTCGAAGTTAGTTGCTGAAGCGCCCTGTCGTGTATCAATAACAGGAATCACACTTTCGTATTCAAACCCCGAATGGTTGATGATTACACGATATTGTTTCTTTGCTACTAGCGAATCTAGCATTTTGGTTACTCGGTTAATCTCATCTAGCGTCCAATCGCCTGTGACAGGAATGTCATAGTGACCTGCAGGCCAGACTTCCTCTAGGTCTCTTGGAACTAAACCTAATGGTGATGTAACCATGACTTCATGAGCAGAATTATGCTTAATTGCATTTCGAAATGCCTTATGGCTTCTTGAAGAGGAGTATGGTTTTCTTGCCGAGCATGGAAGTAGGATGAGTACATCGTCAAGGTCTTCTGGAGATTGATATTCGTTAGTAATATAATCAACCCATTCCAAAATAATTGGATCATCGTGTGACTCAACACTGTGAACTCGCAAGGCTGTATCTTTGCTGACAATTTGAGACAGTATTCCTTCCGAATTCGAAATGAGTTTGTCATGATTCCTCATGTGTTCGACTAATCTCGGACTGTTTAGGGATTGAGATTGAGCTAACTCTCGCAATGAATTAGAGGAAATTGCGGAACGTACCTCTGCCAAAGCACTACGCCAGTGACTATTCGCTGATTCGCCTTCGATGGCATTCCTTGGACCATTCCAAGTCAATACTGCACCGTGTGCTTCTGCTTGCTTAGTACGAGTTGTATCGAATAGGTCTATGCCAAACCAAGATAGAACTGCACAATTATCTGGGCCACCGATTCCAGGAGCCCATAGTAGTGCACCTGGGAAGCGCTTTTTGACCACTAAAATTGCTTCAACCAACCTTCCCGGGCGATTTGCCAATTGTAGTGCATCAGTAAGGATGACAACATGTGGATTTAGACTTTGGTCCATCAATTCTTCATCATGATTCAGCGCTTGCCAAGAGAGGGGCAATAAATGACCCTTTGAAGCGACTTCACCAGCGTCAGCTTCATCCAAAGAGGGAGGCAAAACATGGCCGATTGATGCACTCATCATTGGGCCATTCTCATCACTTTCCCATGGTGCAAATGCTGCTCTTGAGTTGAGTTTGAGTGTTCGTGGTATTCCACCATCACTCGATGTACTAAATGGTGCCCAAGTGACTTCGAATCCCTCGTCAGACACAACCAGACCCGGGGTCTTTGAAACAGGATTAGAACGGTCTCCTAAAGCCCACATCCTAGCCATGCGGTGGCGAGCGATTACTGTGCGTCCAAGGCCCGCCATGAATCGGGCTGGATGTACGCCGGTCTTGAATCATTTGAAGGAGTATGAGTGTACCGCACCAATCATGGGAAGACGAGTATTGTGGCTTGTCGCTCTACTGTTGCTTCTCCCATTCACCAGTTCTGCAAATTCAGAAACCAGGATGACTGTAGAAGGGCAGGCATGGTTCGATTGTGATGATTCTTGGGCGACAATCCATGACTCACAAGGTAATGAAATCGCTAATGGGTCTGATTTTACGGCAAATTTAGAAGCTGAGAATCATACCTTTTTCGTCGAAAACGATTCAAAGTGCCAAAGTGTAATTCCTGTAACGACTGATTTACCCAATCTTAGACCTTCGCCACCTTCTGCCTTTGATGCAATAAATGTATCAACTTGTGCGCAACCACACTTGGCAATAGATTGCCAAGGAACCTATGTCTCAGGTGATTTGGTCGATGACGATTCGGATGTTTTCGCAATTGATGTCGACGAAAATCAAATTGTCGTCGTGGAATTATTAGCTGCATCTTCTGCAATAGATATCGACTTCCATTTCCAAAATTCAAGTGATGAAGTCACCTTAGATGATTCGATTTCATTACCTCTTAACACCTCAATTGAAATGACTTACCAGGTCGTGTTACCTGTAGAGGAAAGTGGGCGATTAATCATAACAGTTCACAGCCCTAATCCAAGTTTGATTTGGGCATTAGATATTGAAAAATATTCAACTGAAGGGATGATTCAAGTTACTGACCTGGATGATATTTCAGGGATTGGGTCTGCCCCATTTGCTGTTTCTAGCGGCGGAGATGAGTCACTGATTGTCACTGATTCAGTTTCCAGCGATGGCACAGAAGTTGATTTTAGATACCGATATGCCTACACTTCAACCAGTACCTCTGAATGGAGTAACGGAAGCATAGGTGAAAGAATAAGTGGAATTGCCGACATCGATTATATTGAATTCAAATGGAATTGTAGCTGTGAGTGGTTTGCAAGCATGGAAAGACAGACTCACTATGATGCAAGCTGGGGCATTGATGCTCCTGGATTCAAGCCACTTACCGCATCTAGCAATAATTCATCATACCCACTAATCACAATGGATGGACATTATGAAAATGGTGAACTGACTTTACACATGGGAGATTACCAAGACATCCTAAGGGTTGAGACTACTGGATGGAACGAATCTGTACACTTAGTAGATGTGATTGTTGAAGGAGACATATACGACATACAAGTTACAATTTGGAATATGGACCAAGAAACTTGGGACATAGTTGATTCAACAACTGCAACCTATTCCATGGATAAAATCACTCTATCATTGGATGTTGGACTGGGTACTCATTTCATTCGTATTCAACATGTGAACGGTAGTGATTCAGTTGACCCAAGTGCTGATGCATTAAAATGGAATATTCGTGTTTCAACAGCGGTTCTTGACGAAGGTGATGAGCCGTGGTTCCCTGCATCAAATGCGGTCAAGGAAGCTGCTGATGTGTTTTATTGGTTAATGGGATTGATTCTTATCACTCCATTCATCATTTTCTACATTAACATCAGACGGACCCGTGCATTTGCTGAAGATTTTGCTCGTAAGAAGAACCGACTGCAGTGGCTAACTACCAAGTTGGATGATGGGAGTTTTTCACCTACTGATTTGTCGAGAGCGCTGCGATCAGTTTCTACTTTAGATTGGGAAGAAGCGTTGGAAGTTTGGGGTCAAGAAGAGGTTCGTCATTTTACCACTGGTATTGATTTGGCAGTATGGAAACTGGACAGTCGATTGTCAGACGATGGTTCTTGGCCACTTCTAATTGGTTTGCGACCTCAAGATTGCGAGTGGAGTGTAGCCGCACTGAAATTTGAATCTCCAGAAGGCGATTCTTGGACTGTTTCAAAAGTCGAGCCAAAATTACTCAAGAGGGCGCATGAAATATTCCTAGACACCATTCATGACAATACCCGCGTTTTCATCAGGGTTGACCTCCAAGGAAAAGCTGAATCTGTTGACATACACCTCTCAGGAATGGTAGATGGCGAACCAATGGCTGCAAAGCCAGCCAATACGATTTATCGAGAACTAGGCGATAGTGAAGAATGATCAGCGCCTTCTCTCTTCCGCATCATCGATTACCCTATCGATTAAATCGGATGTTCCACTCAAAGATTCTCTCAACTGTTCAAGTGACTTTTTGGTAGATTTGTCGAATTTCTTCGGCATGTGCAATTTACACAAAACCACTACGTCACCTCTGCCGATTCCTCGGCTCGAAGGTACGCCCCTCGATGAAATTGTGATAGTGTCACCTGAATTAGTGCCTGCTGGAACTTTGATGACCAAATCTTTGTCATCAATATGCGGTAAAGTGACCGATGTTCCCAAAGCTAGGTCACTATATCCAAGTGGAAGAGACATAATCAGATCCATCCCATTTCTTTCAAACCATGGATGCTCTTCAATGATTAACTCAATGAACAAATCACCAGGAATTCCTTTTCCAAATGGAGCAGGTTGCCCCTTCCCTCGCATGCGCAATCTGGTTCCATCTTGAGCACCCGGCGGGACATTGAATCTGAGAACTTGTGACTCTGTTTGCCTGCCGTCTCCAGCACATGATTTACACCTCGATGTGAATCTTCGCCCTGAACCTTCACATTGAGGACATGCTCTAATTGAATCCTGAACAAATGGACCAATCTGTTGGCGGATTCTTACTTGACCAGCACCATCACATTCAGAACATTCAGTAGTTATGCCATCTTTAGCACCAGTTCCGTCACAGTCTTTGCAGATAGTTGGCAAATCGATTTCGATTTCATCCTTGCCACCAGTCAGAACAGCCTTCAGTGATATTTCATGACGAACTAGGATATCATTACCTTGACTCTGGGTTGAACGCCTTCTTCCACCTCCAAAAATGTTGGAGAAAAAATCTCCTCCTAGGATATCATCAAGATTGATATTGAATCCTTGGAATCCACCTGGGCCAAACGGTGAACCACCCGGCGAATTATGCCCGAACCGGTCATAATTGCGACGCTTCTCTGAATCCGAAAGAACGGCATATGCCTCTTGGATTTCCTTGAATTTCTCATCAGCATCTGGAGCATCATTCTTGTCCGGGTGATACTTTCTTGCAAGGGACCTGAAGGCTTTTTTCAGTTCCTTATCATCAGCGTCCTTGGATACTCCTAGGACCTCATAATAATCTCTCTTATCAGACAAGAAAGCACCTCAGTTATTGCATGGGGAGTGGTGGGGGTTATTCAGTACAGCGCTAAAGATCACTTCCACAATTGGAACAAAATCTCTCCCCTACGGGATTAGGGGCTGAACATACACGACATGTTGGCTGAGGTGCGAAACCGGAGCTAGGTTGCGGGGATGAAGATCTACGAGAAGATGTGCCGTATGCCATTTCCTCGATTGACAACCCTCGATTAATAGGAGCACTGACCTCATTTGTTTCTTCATCAATAATCACTGATTCTGCACCAGTATCTGTAACTGAAACCATTTCCATGGGAACATGCCGTTTTTCTTCAGATTGAATTGGTTGAAGTGGTGCGATAGGACGTTGCGCAATGACAGGTGCTTCGCTACTACGAGCGGTCAAGGTAGCGTTTTTCTTAGCGTCTCTCTCGACTTTACGGTCTCTACCCCTCAACGACGCAATCCAATCAAGGAAACTATCCATCGGAGATGGTTTCCTGACTGCACCTATTGTAGAATTGATTCCTCCTTCATCGAATTGCTCGTCACCAGAAACTCTAGCCTGAGCTCTACGTACATGCTCAGCATCTACCAGCATCTCGACTTCAACTTCAGTTTCCACTTCCGCTTCCCCTGGAGTAGAAATACTGCCCAATGTACCTCCAACTTGCCCTTTCAGGTTGGCCTCTGCTTCGAGCGAAAGTTGTGTATCCATTGCAATATCCTTGTCCCAAACTCCGCTTTCTTCTGCCTTGAAATGCCCACTTACCGATTTCACTGCCTGACTTCTTCGCCATTCGTGGTCTCTAACAACTCGAGTTCTTCGGAACAAAATGTATCCAACACCGAATGCTCCTACATGCAACCCTATATCGAGCATTGGCGAAATCGACATCATTTCGCCGAGTGGAGTCACGATGAATCGCAAAGCATTGAGAACCAAAGCAGGTGTAAACAATAACACCGTAGAGGTCAGTTGCCTTGCCATCAATCTGCTGATTTACTTTTCACCAATGAAGGTTTGCGCATTATGTACGGTCACTAGGTGGTCTTCCACTTCGAGTAAATCCGTCGAAAAGACCGATAGTAAATGCAGTGTGTAAAATCATCAGACAGAGAGGAATTCCAAAAATTGGTGTAAATCCAGATTTCTTTGGGCGATAGATAACACCTACCAGTAAAAGAGTAGAGAGATATGCTGCAGGAGCATACCACCATTCTGGTAGTACAAACAATAGAATCAATCCCAGAATTGGCAGCAACTCCCTCGGGTCAATTCTAGAAGGGTGAGACAAAACCACCTTGGTTCTCCAAAAACCATAGCGATGACACATTTTCCACCATTTCCCTATAGTTGAACGCTTGTGCATGTAAACACATGAAACATCTGAACGCCACAAGGTCCATCCATTCTTCAATAAACGCATTGATAGATCACTATCTTGGCTAGTAATGAACCTATTATCCCATCCTCCAACCGACCGGAGTGCCTCTACATTATGCAAACAAAAGGCAGGAACCTTGGTTTCATGACGGCCAGTGAATTGTTTGAATTGACCTCCCCCCGAACCTAATGGCGAAGATAGCGCTCCTTCAATCCAATTCGAAACCTTTCCAGTCGTAGATGCAGATTTGGTAAGGCAACCTATTGCAGCCACTCTAGAACCCAATTTCGACTCTAGGTCAATTAGGTCATTCACTCTCTTCTCAACATGGTCTTTGTCTACCCATGAATGACCGATGATTTCCAAACAGTGTGTGATGTCATCTCCAATATGTTCCAAAGCGAGGTTTCTAGCATTGGAAACTCGTTTTCCAGGATTATCGATTACTTTGATTGAGTCACCAAATCCTGTCAATATTTGCCTTGTGTTATCTGTTGAGCCCCCTTCCATGACTAGGATTTCCACGGGCATGGTTTGCGCCAGCAAACTCTCTATACACTTAGCGATGAATTTCTCTTCGTTTAGAACGGGTATTACTGCACATACCCGTACTTCCATACCTATGCCTGTAATGCTTCCAAATGTCAAGGTTGGCCTGTCAACTTCATTGACTATGCCGTTATGGGCACTTCATGCCGAGACTGCGGTTGACTGCAATCGATGAGGGATATTCGGTTGTCGTATCCACAAAATTAACCGGTGCAGATAGTCCAAGCATTGTCCTGGATGCATTGTTGAAATTATTTCCAGATTTCACTTGTGGACTGCCAGAAAGTCCGGCTTTTCCCTCTAATCAAGACGATGTTCTTGCAGCAGAGGGAGTAAGTATGTCGACATTCTTGGACGCAATTCACAACCAATCAATATTAGATACATCACTCGATTTCATGTCAGCTAATTTGGATGCTAGTGGAACTATCTTTCATATTTCAAGGCAAGCCGCAATGGCTGGCAAAGTTGCCTTTCCTCTTCCCGGGGACAACCCACTAGGTGGAGTGATAACAATAGAAATCGGTGGACAAAATCTTGGCGATTGGCTTGAAGCCGCTACTTGGCATAGTGGAAGAGAGAACATCCCTAGAAGAATTGGTGATGAATTTACTATGGATTCTGACGGTGAAGCTGTAACCTGGCACTAATTGCAGCAGCGATATCACGGTCAGGGCCTAGCCAATCAACCTCATCTGGTCCTTCACACCAATGTACTCTGTCATGAACATGTAGTTTCATTATGCCGCCAGTCACGAAGCATTCCATTACATGCAATCTAACGACAACATCACCATGGTCGAAAATCCATTCTCCAATAGATTCACCTGTGGAAACATCAAGTTCTAACTCTTCACTTATTTCACGAACAAGACATTCTGATGCACTTTCGCCTTCCTCAAATTTACCGCCCGGGAATTCCCACCAACCAGCGTGCTTTTCACTTGGTGCCCTTCTGGCAGCCAGGAATTTACTATCATGAATAATTGCTCCTGCACCCACATCAATACATGGAGGCCTTAGCATTCTATCGATGCATTGCAAAACCAAACCTTTAGCATCACTCTGTTGTAAAGGTAAATGCAGGAAGAAGCATGGAGTGTTATCATTGATTTTCATCAATGTACGGTACAGGGTCTCATTGCAGAGATATTCCCCTGCATCATCACTTACGACTGGTGAGTCAATCATGCCATCAATATCCCAATCTTCTGGTTTAATTGTCGATAACAAATCGCCTTTGCCGCTTATTTGTGAGTCGCTAACTTGGCGACCGGAATTATCTGGAATCCTGAAATCAAGAATATCCTTGGCCCTGATTTCAATACGTGGGTTTGTGGCATTTTCAGCAAGTCCCAAATGAATAATTGCGGCAAAACTCGATTCATCTAGCAGCTTAGATGTGAGCATTGAACCCTCGTAATCAACTGACAAAACATGTGATTGAATCGTATGTCCACGAATTTCATGACCATCCAATTCTTTGGCTATTTCACCTGAGATATTCACCGAATGATTCCCGAACGGCTCAAAGCCGGTAACTAGAACTGGCTTGGCCATGTTCCACTTGATGAACACCACTTCAATGAGCATTTGCGTCGCCACATTGACAAATGATACCGATTTGGTAGTAATATGCAGGATGGTGATTCCGAGATTGAAATCGTCGTCCCTGTTGAAGAAACTGATATTGATTCATTAGAATTAGGGAAGACAATTTGGAATGAAATAACTGCAGGAGTGGGTATTTGGGGAGCATTCCGTCCAGTTTTCGCAGTCATCTTGTCATTGGTTCCATTCTTGTACTTAGGTCAACATTTCAATCGGAAACACCAGAGAGGTTTCGACTGGTTCCTTTTACAGATACCACTTGCTCTAACATTAGTTCTATGGGTTCTACTGTATGCATGGTCGGTATTTGATGCGTGGAGAGATGCAAGCGTAATTGTTGCTAGGTCTCATGACCAAAGCTGATCGCTGCACTCTAATTCGCCACTTGCCATCCCGGATAAATCAGATTTATCATCATCGTCAAATTCGTCAGGAATGTTTCCAGAGAATATGTTTCCTATGCTACTGCTTTCAATTGCCCAGTACATTACTGAGTCCTCATTATTCGAATGTCCAGGGTGGTCTGGGTCCTCATGGTCAATTGGCGATTGATACACTAGATTCACCAGCCCAAGTAAGTGGCCCGCTTCATGAACGGTCACTGCTCTCTCTATTTCATCAGCAGATGGTCTTCCAAGGAAGTTTACTGAATCTGAGATTGAATCTTTGAATACTGCAACTGTTGATGCATCTACTGCCACTCCTAGAACAGATTCATCATTGTGAGTTCCTTTGGGGAACAAGAAGTACCAATGAAGTGTATCGGAACCCATTGCATCTCCGCCATGCTTCCACCTTGCATCTCGCACATCATCTGAACTCCAACTGGTTTTTTCGGAGAAATCGATTTCGTTTGCTACAATTTGAATCCCGTCAGGTTTGTCACATACTTGCTGTAATCTGGTTTTAACCAAATCCATTGCAATAGGGTCATACCCCTTTTCATACAAAAAATGAATTTTCATTTTCTCAAACTTGTCATCCTGTAAACATGCAAGCGCAAGGCCCCCGGGAATGCCACGTTTTTCATCAAACAATTCATCGCTGCCAAAACAACCAGCCATTCCAGATGACAAAACGATCATGATGACAAAAAATACACGCATAAATTTCACCTAAAAATCGTCTGGAATTTCTGTTGGGCTAAACAACTGACCTGGGCCAGCAGCCTGAGAGAGTTGGCCTCGAACAAGGTGCTCCCACGAACGCATTACTCCTAAAGCATCACTTACCAACATTTGTTCCTCATCCAATGTCACTCTAATCAGTGTGTCCAAAATGTCCATTCTGTCTCTATCGACTAATGACAGAGCTTTTTCCAATTCAAATGAAGATTCGCTTTCAACAGGAGCAACATCTAGTGGCCAGGGCTCTGCAAGATTCTCTGGAATATCATCAGTATGTTCCTTTAATTGGATTAACAAGCGATTGGTCCATCTAGAAACAACCATGCTAGTCTCTAAGATTGGCATGTTCAATTGATTGATCAGATTGACTAACCTCTCTTGCAAGGTTACCATCGAATCGGCGCCACTCATGCGGTTGCCTCCATCACTTGTTGCTCTCTAAGTACTGATGACCGTAGTGAGACCATTGCTCCATTGTCCAGCCTGCTGGCAATCCTGTAGGAGGAAGTGGAGGTCCTGCCGGTGCTTGACTTACTGGCTGAACCACTTGCTGTACTTGCTGTTGTGGTTGTACATCGGTTGCGATTTCTGGCACGGCCTTAGATTGCATATTCTCTACGACTTCGGCTGTTTGATCAGACTCATCAATCTCATCGCCTCGCTTTATCCTGCGCATCTGAACCATTGTCCAGACCGCATATGACATTGAACCTAAAGCAATCAAGTACATGATTACAGATAATTGTGAATCTGCAACTTGATTTGCCAAAGCAGTTCCATCTCTGTCAACTTCTTCTTTGACAAGTAAGGGTGAAATTGAAATCCTCTCTTTTTCCACACCTGAATCCAGCAGAAGGATTCTGTGTTCAAGAGTATCTCCTGCGATTCCATCTGCTGTTGCATCTAATCTAATTTGAGCCTTCTTGCCGCTCGAAATTTCAATGGTCGATGAAGACAGTGTTTGCCAATCATCTCCTGATACCAACCTCTGCAATACGAAAGTCACACTTCCTGATGTACCGCTATTTCTTGCTTCAAGTGATAGTGAAACCGATTCGCCAGGGTTAGGAGTTGGGTTCGACCATTCCCAAGTTGTTTCAGCGTCTCTCAGGCTTACATCTGGGCCAGTTAGAGCTAATGGCCATGAAGCCAAAGGCTCGGAAACCGTGTTACCTTGACTGTCGTATGGATTACCAGATTCGTCTGAACCAGTAACCCACACATCGATTGTGTATGATGGAAGAAGCATTGTTGCCCCACCATCTGTCAAATCTAGATAACCAGTCCAGAAGAATTGGTCTTCGAATGGAGTTGTATCTGGTAGAGGTGAAGAACCTCTACTGATTTCTGCCTCTCCTGCTCTTACCAAGTAATGTAACACAGCAGGATCCTCAATTGAGAATCCTTGGTCATCCCTAGTCTCAAGCATGACTTGCAAATTATCTGCAAGTGAAATCGGAATCTCTTCTCCTGGTTCAATACCTGCAAGGCTAACTGCATGGATTGTTGGACTTTCACTGTCCACTGCCAATCGCAAACGAGGCTTGAATTCGGATTCATCTTCTGCTAGGCCCGGCAAATCTGTGAGCATTGCTCTAATATCCAAGTGTCCACTGCGAACATCAGGAACAAGTAAATCGATACTGAAGTAGCCTCCTTCTCGGCTAGTAGTCGTCCATTCGTTTTCGTAATCACCTAGGGAGATTGTGAATGAGCCCGCAGGAGCAGGAGTCTCGTCTTCTGAAAACAGCACTCTCCCGCTGAATCTTAACGCTTGACCTGCACCGATTAGAGTTTCATCAAACTCAGGGTTGTAGTGATTTGTACCATCACGCAACTCGATTGCCAATATATGTCCTGGTTGAGTATCGAACCTCAAATCATTATCTAGACTCCACAAATCGTTACCCAATCCGGCTTTGTGAATATTACATGGAATATCTGCTTCTAGCCCACACGATTTATCCTCAATCCAAACCTTCGGAATAAAGTGTGATTCACCGTTTGTGTCCCAAACTTCAGGGAAGTTCCAAGTCAACTGGAATTTGATTGCTACAATCATCCTCGAGTTGTTTTCAGGGTCCAAAATAATCGAAGAATAAAGGTTCGAAACTGCCAAACCTTGTCCGCCGCTTTCTAGGTGCATCTCAGGCATACCATGCGCATCCTGTGAAATGTAAGCATAGATTGAGGTTTCATCATCATCGAAGTCACCTGCAAGTGCAAATTGAACGAATTCAATGTCCCACCATCCGTTGATATCCGATACCATGAAGTTAGCAGTATAGGAAATTCCCGGATGTAGAGGTGCCAAGTCATCATGCCCGGTTATTGTTGAATTGTCAATATCCATTTCTGGTTCGAACTCTTCCCTAATTACATACCATGATAGTGAATCATCCCATTCTGGTTGAATATCTCCTGGTCTATCTCCACAGTATTGATTTGATTGAATATCACATACTGGAGAACCACCCATTGCGATTACATTTCCTTGACCATCTTGGCCTGTCACATAGAATGCAACTTTGTCTCCATGAACTAACATTGAATCATCGATTAGGCCGTTGAATACATTCAACCCTCCAGGCAATATTTCAGGAGTGGTCAGCGTCTTAGAGCGATACTCAATTGGTTCTGGCAGTCCATTGAAGTTAGAATCATCACAGCGCTCATGTTCTCCAGCTTCGCATCCAATCCAGTAGTGCAAGTCAACTGTTTGAGGTGGGTCAACTGAATCCTGAATCACGACTTCAATCGCTTGGCCACCTGGCGAAGGTGGCCCCTTATGCATTTCAGCAGACATCTCAGGGCTGGCGAATAACACAAGCGGGGCGTTACCATCAAAAATCAACTTGATAGTGTTGTAACCTGGATTGACATATGTTGATCCGTCTGACAAATTGATTGCTTCGACGTACAATACCATTCCACCAGGAGCAGATTCGATTGGAGAAGTGAAGGTCATATTGTACTGTCCAAACGCAGGGTTTCCTTCCATGTGCAAAATTGTTGGCTCCCCTATTGGGTCACCATCATAGGTTACATTTTGTCCCAAGACACGCAAATCAAATTCGCCCGCCATGGGTGAGAACGCAGAGCCTTCGAAATTAATTCCACCACTAATCGAGAGATTGAATCCTCCTCTTACCCAATCTCCTGGGTACAATTCACGTCCTGTTTCTTCCCAAACTCTCATTCCATCTAGTTGAATGTCATTCTCGACATTCAAAGAGAGTGTGTCTGTAGTCCATGCATTTACTTGAGGACCAAGGTCATCATTCATGGAAACCACTGCTTCCATCTTTCTCTCGTCATCCCAAGTCCAGTTAACCTTCATTGGCATGCTGACTGAAAGTATACCTTCGCTATCAATAGATGATGTACAATTTCCAACATCGAACATGACAATACCATCTGCATCATTAACGACACTACATGAATCTCCCCTTAGCCATTTGAATGCAGGGTTTGCACCATGCGAATTGTTCAGGCCGATTGTAGCTTCAGTAACTCGATCGACTAAATCACCATGAGCCATTCTAACAACTAGGTTACGATAAACTCCGTCTGGTGCAATCAATCCACCTTCTAGGCTGGCATCTAACACTCGGGTATTCAAACGGTATTCAATATCCAAATCTGTAAGCTTAACTCTCCCGGGAGTATTTGCCTTAACCGCGATTGGAATCTCTACCATGCCTACCCCGTTGGCAGGAATGTGGTCGTTGAAAGCATCAACTAGGCTCGGAGTTTCTGAAACCACAGCACCTACTTGTGAATCATCTGATGCTACTACAGAACTTTCGTTCAGGAACAAAATAGATTTCCAATCCCATTCGCCATCATCGCCTACATCCAACTGAGGCGCATCAGGATATCCTTCTTCATACCATAAGATGAATGAATCTACTTTTGCCGTAACTGAATCGTCAGTACTGGACATCATAATCGAGTATAGAAGTTCATTACCTGCACCTTGAGTTGAGAAGGAAACTTCAAGATTATTTTCAGCACTTTCCCAAGTAGAACCATTGTCATTTGAAACCATGACGTCGATTGAAGTAGAACTTGGAACATCACCATTCCAAACCGCTCTTACCTTACCAACATTGGTTCCAGTCGAAACTTTTTGACTGGTCCAATCTCCATTTGATTGATATGATGTTGCATACTCAAGTGAGACCCACCAAGAAACTGCTGACGAACCTATGAGTTGCATTTTCCAGACCAATTGATTTCCTGGATGAGCGAAATGAATAGTCTGATTTTTCTCTACTGCTTCCCAGTGTGTCCCATTATCTGCACTAACCCAGTAGTCGACGCGGTCTCCTTGACTAGGAGCTGACCAATGGTTTTGCACATTTACAGCAAGTACATCTTCTTCGGTAACTATTGTGTCACCAATCCAAGTTGTTGTTCCCGGTGCAGGAGTTGTAGGGTAGGAGATTCCCATTCCAAACTCTCTGTAATACAGAGTCTTAGAATTCCATGTTGAGTAACCTGTGTCAACGGTAATCAATCTCTCACCATCATAAAACAATCCTAATCCCTTAGCCGTAATATCACGAGTTCCTGTCTGTGGAACGAGAGAAGAAGATGAACCAGAAATAGCCCAAACGCTTAGTTGGTCAGTGTCCTGATAGTAGTAACCCTTCATGCATCGCATGTAGAAGAAACTAGAATGGACTACTAAGCCATGAACATTGCTGTTTGTCTTACCACATTCGGTAGCAGATGATGCGCCTGAAGAGAATGAATACTGACTTTCACCACGGGTGAATTGTCCGTTATCTCCGAAATCGTAAGCAACGATTCTCCTTTGTTGGGAGTGAACGACCCATATCTGGTCACTTTCTCTATCGTAAGAGATTCCACTATATTCTCCGAATTGAGCCGATATGTCATACGAATCAACGCATTTCCAAACCCAATCATCTGAAACATCGATTGCTAAAACCCTGAGGTATTGAGTCGGATTTGATGAGGAATAAGGATATTTGTAGGTTGAGAAAATACCGTACAGCATTTCATCATCAGTTATTGTCCAGTCTTTGAACCCGTAAGCCTTGTAGTAGGTGGAAGACGGATCTTGAGGTAGTGTACAGGATGACTCCCTCTGCAAATCGACAACTATGTCTCTAGTCACGTTATTTGGATGCATTCTTGTTACGACTTTATCGAACGAAGTTCCGGTGAATGTTGACATGAATAACCAATCATGGTTTCGAAGTATAGCACCTTGTCCTTGGGCCATGAAATTAGCACTGGTCACCTTAACCTGATTACTAAATCTCAATTCAGATGAATTCGAAGTATGTGGCTGGCGTATTGCATAACTTCCGTTGTCCAACCAAGCATCAGAACCTGAAAGTTCTGCTTCCTGTGAGCCATGTGAGGCAAACTCAGACCCACCTGTTGCGAATCCCAAACTAAGTTCTTCGCTGCGAGCATCCATTTGACTCGGATCTCCTTCCATCCATTCATCATATGTATCTGTTGTAACTTGCGACCAGCCTGTCGAAGAAGCACCTGAGAGTGTAACTTGTACATCGAGTACTTCTGCACCCTTTGGCATAGCGACTAGAGTAGTCTTGTCGGCACCACCCTGGTAAAGAGCAATATTCTCAACACTACCATCTGAGAAGGTGTATATGTGTCGAGATGCGCCGTTAGCTTTGGCTTCTCCGATGAAGGTTTCAGAGAGAGGGCTCATCGGTGTTAGAACCAGAATGAAAACCATCAGCGACAATGCGGCGCGAGTCGAGAAATTTTGTGACATGCACAATTCACCCGTATAGTGGTGTAATCCATAGGCCTTGAATTAACCGGCGAACGGTCACAACCAGAAATCCCCCTTTAGGGGGAATTCTGACCCTATTATGACGTATTTCTACTGTCATATCGAATCGGTGATGAATCTCCACGCATTCCGTCTTCTTCATCATCTTTAACTTCGAACCAATCAACTAACCAGTCGCCATCTGTATCCCAATTTAGTGGGTCACTTCCTTCTGCGATATGGTCGTCGTCTAAGTCAAGCAAATACCACCCATATTCGTGCTCGCCGAGATCAACTGCAGGAGCACGGTTGGTGTTACCTACGTAATACAACTCCCAATCATCGGTAACATCGCCTGAACATAGCAAAATATCATCTCCGGTGTCGAGAACTAGGAAATCAGTATCTCTATCATCGATAATCAATGCATAGCTCTCATCATCGATATTTTTCTTATTCATTCCAAGATAGTTTGTTGAATCCTCTGTGACTTCTCCTAAGCCGAGAGTAAACGCTCTGAACTGCCACCATTCTGTAATCGGTAGGCCTTGCCATGTTTCACCAGATAATCTGACTGAATCCGGTGAAGCGAGGTTAGGATTTGCAATTGCATAGAATTCCATGAAATTGGTGTACGCAGTGTACTCACAAGTAGCACCGCTGCAATCCCAATTTCCATCCTGGTCCGGGTCTTCATTTGCATCAAGAGGGTTTGTCGGATTGAAAGTAGCCCATGTCCATCCCAAAGCCGGTCGAGAAAGAGTCCCCGCATTCTGTGAGAGTGGCCTGCAAGAAGCCGTTCCGGTCGTACATGAACCTCCTGTTGCAGCATCAATCCATTGAACCTCGATGTTCAAACGAGAAGAGTAGTTATCGTTGGATTCATTCCATCCTTTTTCATACTCATACCAATCAGGTAGCATATCACCATCAGTATCATTGTCCATCGGATTGGTACCATACTTGAACACTTCACGGCCATCAGATAGATTCCAATCTCTGTCGTGAGAGATTACCATTCCAGCATTAACAACCGTATTGAATGTCACAGCATCCCCATCAGAATCGTTAGTGTCCGGAAGTGTACCGTTTAGGTACTCCATGTAATTCGTAAATGGCAAGTCGCCAATTCCGTTCTGAATTACATCTCCAGAAGGTGTGAATTCACGATTATCCCAAGTTCCTTGGGCTGCAGGAATATCGAATGAAGTTCTTCCATACCATCCATCGCTATCAGGGTCGTAATTGACGTCGAATGGGTTCACTGGGTTAGTTGCCCAATGGTTCTGTGTTGTTGGGTCTGGCATGCCATAGACTGCGTAGCAGAACTCCCAGCCATCATCAATGCCGTCCAAATCAGAATCAGTATTTGTTGGGTCTGAGATTCCAAACAACGTACGATTGAAGTTGTTAGGGTCTTCAGAATTGATCATGTTCATTCTCGCAGTTGAGAGTGAGTCCTTTCCGCTGAAGGTATTGAAAATCGCCCTTCGAGCTTCCGCATCGGTGTAGCCTTCATCCACGTATGCAGATATTGCATCATCGCCAAATCCGATCAAACCTGATCCTGTCGAGAGTCTTTGTGAATATTTACCATAGACACGTGCTTCATACTCTCGCTTGTTGGTATATTGTTCATCCAATGAAATATTGCCATCTCTATCACAATCAACAGAATCCATGTCACTATCCAGCCATTGGTCGGAATCGATTAGTGGATTCATTGACCAACGGTTATTCTCAAGGTCCCAACTTGTGAACCAATACTCGAATCCGTCAATCATTCCATCATCATCAGTATCAGAGATTGTTGGATCTGTGATTCCCATTAATGTGGAAATGAAATTTGTTGGTATTCCCGTGGATTGCCACTCTTGGAATTGGTCTAGGTGTCTCTTCCCTCTCTGACCCTTGTCGAGAATAATTGTGTACACTCTCTGGGCTTTTTGTGTTGGATCGTTGAGGTCTCCATCGATGTGCATAAGAGGAGCATCTAATGGATGAGTTTCACCATTCATTGGATTAGTTGTAACCAATGAAAACTCTTGGGCATCTGTCAATGCATCATTGTCAGCATCGAATGAGCCATCCCCTGCGACAAGAGGGTTGAGTGTCCAAGTCTGGGCAGTATCGTTCCAAGCTGTGAACATTAATTCCAGACCGTCGAGGAATCCGTCCCCGTCAGTATCTGGATTTGTTGGGTCTGTCGTCCAGCCTGAAACATTGATCAAATCTTGTCCAATGAACGAACCAAAGGACTCTGTATTTGTTATTCCAGACCATTGCTGCAAAGTGAAACCTGCACCAACTGTTGTAACATACCACTGTGGGCTAGAACGGTTAGCATTAGTTTCTGATAATGCTGGGTCAATACTGTTGTATTCCTCCCAGTTACTCATTCCATCATCATCTGAATCATCCCACCTGTCGTTTGAGTTTAATGGGTCAAGTGACCATTTTGCATCAAGTAATTCCCATCTAGCAAACCAGATTTCCCAGCCGTCCGGCATGCCATCAGAATCACTGTCAGCATCGGTTGGGTCTCCTGTTTCTGTTCCATCACCAAAGCTAGATTCTGGAGCGCCCCAATCTGAAATGTTTCTGAACAAGTCTGTTGAGAAATTGTTTGGAATCATTTCTCCATCCAGGCTCATGTTACCGTCAAACAAATCATCACGAATGTGGTATTCTAACCAGTTTACGAACGCTTCGTTCTCTTCTATAACTCCGTTGTGATTGATATCGTAACCATCACCATCTGGGTTCTCGAATGCATCGCTTCCGTTTAGTGGATTGATTCCAACTCTTGATACATCCCAAGTACATGCACCTCTAGCCTCCCAGCCATCTGGTAAGCCATCTCCATCGGAGTCGACATTATTTGGGTCGGGTTCGACCCATTGTGAGGCCGCAGTCTCGGTTTCTAAATGACTCTCCAACAGATCTCCTGCTAGACCTGCATCCTTGACAAGTGACCATTGATACTCACATAGATTTGTGAGTCCATCGCCGTCTGCATCCCAATTTGCATCATCAGGGTCGTTAGGATCCATTGTCCAGTTGTTCGAACCGGTGAATGTAGAACCAATCCATCTCCTATGCTCAATTTCCCATCCATCTGGCATTCCATCGCCATCTGAATCAGGGTTGGTTGCGTCTGTTTGGCTGTCAATACCAAGTGAGGAGAGGTATGTCGCATTTGCAGCTAATCCTGCGGCATCACCACAAACATGCTCGTAATCATACTGATTTGTGTAATGGCACCACAAAGGAGTGAACTCGTGGAATAAACCGAAGTGTTCAGCACCATCGCCAACACCATCACCATCTGTATCGACTACTCTTGGGTCTGTAGCATTGTAACCATTAGCAGTTGTAGCAGTGTACCTGAATTCATCCAAATTTCTCCAGAGTCTTTCATTGATCGGGTCCGAGTCTAGATTTACACCATCTCCGTCTGCATCTAGTAAAGCATCCCATGGGTCAGTCGGGTCAAGACCATAACGAACTTCCCAACCATCTATCATTCCATCTGCATCTGAATCATTAGCCATTGGATCCATTAGTTCTAGATTGGAATACTTTCCAGGACCTATTCCCAAAAACACCATGTCAACTCCTGCAACTTGGTGAACTGCGATTGCTGAAATTAGCCCCGGCACCCATTCTTGGTCTGTCATTCCGTAGACAGCAGCATAACCACCACTTAGAGACCACAACCCCCAACCAGAACCAATCAGGATTTCATCTCCTGTAGAATGGATGGAATGAATTTCATTTGCAGAATCAACGGTTACTCCATCAACTCCTTGATGTTCATAATCTCCGCCGTGCGTGAGGAATCCCGATAGTAAATCGAGACGATGTAGACCCGAGGGCGTCCCTATCCAAACAACTTGCATTTGACCACCTTCTGGTCCGTCTGCTTCTAGAGCGTTGACTGTTGCAGGGTTTGCTCCACCTTCAGAACCGATAGCTCGAAGTTCATCGATATCTGTGGCAATTGTGGTCGGTTCAGGCGAGTAGTAAAATTTCCAATTGGGAATTGCTGCATCCCTTGCAGTAGAGGTCTCAACCGAAAACATACCTACATCTGTTCCCACGAAAAGAGTCATTGGACCCGACGACACATCTGCATGAACGATCGATGTTGCTGTAGCATTTCCGACGCTCATTGCATCTGAAATTCCGCTACCAATCGATAATTGTGTGATTGACACATCATTGATTTGGAATACAGAACCGAAGCCCCCAAAGCCTAGTGCTATGACATAATTATCTCCACCATCAGTGACTAATTGTGCTCCTGCAGTGTACCTGCCTGGATAGAAACTCCACTGTGATATATCACCGAGCGAGTTATCGGTGATGGCTGCGATCCAAACACCACCTTCTGTTACCATAACGGCATGAGATTCTAGAACAATCATGTCATGCAAATCATGACCTTGAGGCAATTCGTAATCTGTGGAAACTGTATTTTCAAAATCGATAACTGTGACTCCAAGTTTCGAGCCAACCCAGAGATGTGTACCATCGTCATGCAATTCTCTAACATCATGATTCAGTATGGATATCTCTTCAGGAGCAGCCTCCGGAGATAACACATATTCCATGTATGTATCTTTACTAGCACCTAATTCAACGGAGCGCATTCCCGATTTCACCATATTTCCATCATCGAGATGAACGAAGTATTCCTCCAGCGTAGAGAGTTGCTCACCCACAGCTAATGCTTCTTCAGAGCGGGCAGCATCGACGCTAATGATGCCGTCACGATTTGCGTCCCATCCATCATTATCCAAATCGATGAGAGCGTTAGAACGGTTCAGTGGGTCTAGGCCGAAATGGATCTCCCAACCATCTGTTATTCCATCACCGCTTGAAGGGAATAAACGTCGATGCTTTACTCCATCATAGTTGAATCGATCACTGTCTTCTTCGACAGGATTGGTTCCCAACCAGATATATTCATCAATAATGTTTTCAGTACCGTTACGAGCACATGCTTCGAGGATATTCTGGAAAACCGTGAAGTTAGAGTTTTCAGTAATGAATGGCCATTCATTCAAGACAGATGATTCAGGATTTGGAGCGTAGCATCTTAGCCCATCCAACTCATTCGTCCAATTTGTGGGAGAACCGAACTGATATTCCTCAGGAGAAGTTAGTAATTCATTGACAGTTAGGAAGCCGTCTCGATTTACGTCAAAACCATCGTCATCTGGGTCCAAATCAGCATCACTGGCATTCAGCGGGTCAAAATATTCGCACACGAAACGTTTCTCTTCAATGTCGAATCCTCCTAATTTTTCACACATGTGTGCTTCGAAACCATCTGGTAATCCATCACCGTCCGTATCTGAAACTCTAGGGTCAAGATACCATCTTTCACCAGATTCATTGATTACACCGGTCAAGCCTCTTGTGAAACCAGGGTCAACACATTCGGCCGGGTAAGGCCAACAATATTCTTCAGTTGCATTTAATCCGTCAATATCAATGTCGATGTAGGCATCTGAGGCATTGTCTCTATCAAGTCCTTTCATCGCTACTGCACGATTGTCAGGAGATGAGAAATTAATCCACTCGCTGAACAAGTTTTCATGCACGTCAGGGATATTATCCCCGTCAGAATCTGTTGCAGGAGGACGTGCCCCCTCTGTCAAATTTGGGTTAGTAGTACCTACATTTGAGATTGCAGGTAATTGTGATACAAAGAACAATCCAAGAACTACGAGAACAGTCATCAAAAGCGTCGATTGTGAGCGTCGCATCGGAATCACCAGTGGGCGCGGTAGCACCCAAACAAAACGAACTACTGAATCAGCCTTAATAGAGTGATGGAGCATTGTTCAGACTCAGATTACCTTCGGTAATCCAATAATTGCTATCAAAAGAGGATTATTTTGCTGATTTCAGGGGGTGAGTTCAAGGGCTAAACGCGATGCCGTCTAAAAGTTGGACATGTCTTTGTCATTCACTCACCTTGGTACGGGCAGTCGCGGAAACGCGACGCTTGTTGAGAGTGGAGATGCCAAAGTTCTCATCGACCAAGGTTTCTCAGGCAAACAGCTTGAGACTCGCTTGGCAAGAATGGAGATTAAACCGCAAGAAATTGATGCAATTGTTCTAACACATCACCATGGCGACCATGGCGGAGGAGCATCGATTGCTCAAAGACGATGGGACATTCCGATTTACTGTAACGACCGGACAGCAACTGCACTGAATCTTGACCTGAGGAATGTGCATCTGTTCGAAAGTCTAGAAGCACTTGATTTCGCCGATGATTTGGCCTTATTGCCTGTGCCAGTGCCTCACAGCGGTGCTGACAATGTTGCTTTCATTGCAAGTCACCGTGGAGAAAGAGGCGCGGTAATCACCGACCTCGGATCATGGACTGATGAGTTAGTCAACCATGTTTCGGGGTGCCAGCATATTTCAATAGAGGCGAATTACGACAATAACCGTCTCTGGAATGGCCCATATCCGATGAGACTCAAAGACAGAATTGCTGGAAGAGGAGGTCACCTTTCAAACGACCAAACTGGACAGTTTCTTTCACATGTCGTCGACAAGAATACCAGGTCGATTGTTCTAACACATTTATCAGAGAAAAACAACGCACCACACCTTGCTGAATCGACCGTGTTATACCACCTCGATGACCTGTTTGAAGGTGACATCCAAATCTCGCTACAAGACGGCCCTGAATTCACGCATCACATCGGACAAACCGAATCTGAGCGAGTTGCCCGAGAAGGGATAACTCTACGCGGATGAGCCCTGTAAGGGCTCGCCATTGGTGAAACCATAAGAGGGGGGATGATTCTCTCCTGACTGATGAGGTCACGGAGTAAGCACGATGATGACCTCGCCGTGAGCGAAGTTATTGGAGTAGTGATGCTTCTTGCAATGGTCGTCACCATGATGGGTGGAGTGTTTGTATTCCTAACCCCATATGTCAATGATTTCCAAGATAACACCGCCTGGTCTAACGCAAATGGTATCGCAGAAAGGCTGGATGGGAGAATCGATGTAGTGGCTGGCGCTAGCATTGATACTGGATTACGAACCACTGTCCATGCCACCACTAGTGCGATTTCTCCATTGATCGGAGCTGAAGTTTGGACCGTTGCAGCAGACCTCACCGATGCAGAAGTGGTGACTGTGACATATTTGAATCAGAGTTCTTTCAGCGTGTTTGCACAAAATGAAACTGCAAACCGTGCCTTGATTTGGACTCAGTCAGAGCAACAAATTGTCAATTTCAGTGCGAGTAACGAGGCTGTGATTATTGAGCACGGAATCAATGTTGCAGACACCTACGTCGTCACAATTTACGCTGACGATGAAGAAATACATCGTCATGCCTACATTACGATTTCAGGGTTGATGATTAAGACTAAAGTGCAAACTGGTGAACATTCCATCGCATTACTGAACGATGCCAGATTTGACAAATTCTCTGATGAAACTTGGAGCGTTTCGTCGTCTCCTGATATGAACATAGAAGAATTGTTTGATGGCACAATGCGTGCTAGCTTGTCACTAAGGGATGTAGCGACAATTGGGGCAATTCCTGATGGAAGAAACGCAGTCTTCGACATCCGTTCTGCTGGCCCAATTACCCTATTCAGCGGTGATGCTTGGAACTTCAGATACACTTACGTCTCTTCTTTAGGACCTACAGTTACGCCACAAATGACCGAAGGTTGGCTAACAGAATACAACCTACATCGAGCATCAGACACTCTTGATCAACATCGTGGAATCAGTCCTTGGTTGCGGATGAGTGGCTCTGATGGGATGACAATTGATCATGGAAATTCTGTCATTGATTTGGAAATCGAATTACAACTGGTGGAGGTTAGCAAATGAGGCCTTGTAACCTTCATCGAGATGAAGAGGCTGTTAGTGCAGCAGTTGCAACAGTGCTACTTTTCGGTGGCGTAATCTCAATCATCGGGCTAATGTTGCTCTCGATGATGCCAATCATACAGGAGCTCGAAGGCTCACTGAAAAGAAACGATATGCAAGCCCAGATGGAAATTATGGGTCATGAAGTGACTTTGTTGTCAGAGTCAGGATTGCCAGGAGACTCATCAGAAGTAGAACTGATTCCAGTCGACGGAGAGTTACGCTGGGATAGGTTAAGAGGAGGCATGTGGTATTCTGCTTCATGGTACCAGGATGACACATTCAGAATTCAAGGTGCACTCGATTTGGACAGACACATCGATGTGCGACATGCTGAAAGTAATGTGCAAGCAATTTGCTATGAAGACATGAGATTAGGCCCAGATAGGCCGTTTATTTTCACTCCAAATACAGAAACAAATTCTGTATTGGTCACTCCGAAACACGGTTTGACAATTCCTCTTGGACCTGTGATGGTTGAGCAGAGCGGAATAGAATATTCACTATCAATTGGTGAAGTCATCCGCCTAGATTCCGATTCACAAATCACTTCTAGTCATGACCTAGCAGGAATCCAAATCCGTGGAGATTCTGGTACCACTCTAGTACCTCCAACAAAGGCTAACCCCGCAACTGGCAAAGGGCAACATTGGGCTGTCCCTCTTCCTTCTGGACAAACTACAGTAGAAATTTTCGCTGATAATGACATGCTGGTGCAATGGGAAGCACCAGGCGATAGCGGTAATCAAGCCGTAGTTCAATCTTCTGCGGTAAGGATTGCAAACTCTTGGAGTAAGAGCATCAACATGACAACTGACGGACTTCTTGAGGTCATAACTGACATTGACGCACACTTGATGATTACATTTGGAAATGAAGGGCGAGCTTCATTGCTTGGTGAAGAAGGGAATTTTTACTCGAAATACTTCATTGCACCTCACAGCTCTGGAAATCTTTCGATAACTAATCCAAATGAAAATGCGGCAACTGTGACTTGGAAGAGCGGCGGAGTTTCTGTACCAGCAAACCAAACAAGTGTTATTCCTTGGCCTCCTTCGAATATCGATAGTGCTGCCAATATAGAAAGTAGCGAGAATGTAATGGTCGAATGGAGCGTTGGAGATGAGGGTATGCGAATGCTTGCAGCAACCGATACTGGACAAGTAACTGGATTGGATTTCACCGAGGATGATTCTGAAACCATAGTCAATTACACATCAGAATTTGAGGACTATGAATCAAAACTTGCCATTGATGGAGATTCAGGAATAATTATCCTCGAGGATGAAGGTGCCATGAGATGCATTGCGATTGACCAAACTGCATCGGGATGGATTTCTACCACACTACCTTGGAAATCTATGAATGGCATACCTGAAGGTCAAATCATTTCGGCATGGAGAGATGGCGACCACCCAGCAAGTATCGAAATCACCCTGATTGGAGTTGAAGGGGATTCAACACACGCTAACCTTGCAACAGCATGGGCTTTCCATATTTCACGACTTACCTATGAATTTGATACATCCATTACTGGATTAGAAGTTGCATGGAGCGCAGGAGCGATTGTTACCAATCACCCCGAGCTTGAACCGACGATTCTAGTCGGACCAACTGACAGGCAAGGCCCAGGTCCAAGATTTAGTGCAACTGTACCATCACTCCATCCAACTGCCAACTCTGTCACAGGTAGTGGGACAATGAATCTGGATATTGAGTTGAGCATGAGAGAAAGTCTTGCCTCAACAACTGCATACGATGTGCGCAGAGGGTGGGTTGGGCCATATGGTGATGCTGTGGCATCATGGTCTAGCAACGGATTAGAATCTTCAGAAGATTGGATAGTGAATCCAGGACGCATTGACCTACTGACAGATTATGTTGGATGGGTACCAGTCCCAACACACGGACCGAGTGAGGCGGTTTGGCATACTGCTGGCCAGCCGATTCAATTCAACTTACAGATTAGTAGCATCGATGTTCACATCACGGAGGCTGCATCATGAGGGGTAAACTAGTTCGTGACCAATCCGGCGCAAGCACTGAATTAGGATATATTTTCACATTTTTGCTAGGCGTCCTGTTCCTTTCGATGTTTAGCGTTTGGGCATTTGGTCTAGAGACCTCGACACGGGAAAACTGGAACACAACTGCTGTAGATGTCAACATGGCAGATATTGCTGCGGCTGTAGAGAGAGCAGATCTTGCTAGCAGAGAGGATAGCAGTGTACGTTATGCAGAAGTTGTCAGTTGGCGATTGACCGAAGCGGATGAATCCGAATTCGTTCTAACTCTAGATGATGAAGGACTACATCTCGACCATCCAGAGAATGTACTTGACAGAGATGTATCGATCTCTGCAACAGGTTCTGGTACATATGAGGGCAGAATTACCCTATCTGGGACTACTGAGATTTGGGTAGTCTATGATGAAGGAGTGACCTACCTAACCAACACGAGGCCTGATTTCTAATCAGCGACCCATAACCGCTGTGTGAACCATCATCTGAACTTCTCGCATTCGGGTTTGAGCACCAAGTTCACGGAATACGGAAAGAGCTCTTTGCAAATATTCCATCCTACGTTGTCTGTCAGGAGCAACACCACCTAATCTAGCAAGCAATTCTCCAATTTGCATTCGCAAATCATTTGCTTCTGAGATAACAAGAGCCTCACGGTAGCGCTCAAGCGCTTCTTCGATTCGCCCACTATCTTGTAGAACTTCACCCAACAAAATTGATACTTCGACTAGAGCAAGAGGGTCTCCCGCTTCTCCCATAGTTGACAGAGCATCTGTATAATGGTGGAGTGCTAAATCTGCATCCCCGGTCTTGGCATAGTAGCGACCGAGGACTGCTCTTGCACGAGCGTGTAAAATTGCATCATCTCCAGACTCTGAACGCTCGTATGAAGAGAGTGCATGGTCTCTAGCTCTATCGCTTTCACCGAGGTCTAATAGTGACCTTGCGAGAACAATTTGCGCAGGAATCAATTCTAGTGAATCATCACTGGCAAGGATTTTTTCAACTTCAGAATACGCCTCTAATGCCTTGCTCTTGTCACCGCTACGCCTCAGGATGTAACCCATATTGTTGTATGAACGTGCTGCACCAATGGCATCTCCAATTGATATGAACAATTCTAGAGCCTTCCTGTGCATGTTCAGACTCGAATCAGAATCTCCTCGCTTCAAAGAAATGTCTGCTAGGTTTGACAAAATATCAGCGATTACATCGTCAAGCCCAGCAGCTTCTGCTGGAGGCTTGGCCTGGCTGAACGCTTCTTCTGCTTCGTCAAATCTTCCTAGAAGTGCTAGAACTTCTCCACGCAATCTATCGATGCGGCATGCGCTTTCTGCACCCACAGACTTGGTGTCAACCGACTCGAGTAGTCCAAGCAGTTCTATGTGTCCTTCCTTGATTAGGTCACGGCCTTCTTCCACGATTATGTTAGTTGCATCTTCGTGCCTAGATGATGAAATAAGATGATAAATCAATTCCAAAGCTATTTGGCTAGAACTTGATTGCTTCTCATACCATGATACCGCCTTATTGTGCAGCTCTTCTTTCGATTGCTTGTCAAGGCTTTGTAGAAGGAATTCTCTGATCAAATCGTGGACATCATATGTCTCTGAATCTGCATGCCTTGCTAGACCAGACTCCACAAGAGAGTCTAATTCATCAACATTCAAACCCTGTTCAGTTAATGCTTCGAGTTCGATTGGTTCACGGAATACGGACAGAGCACCTAGCAACCTCTTTTGCTCACCAGACAGTTTAGAGAAAATTTCGATGTTAACATAATTCTCCAAAGATTCGTGAAATGCTCCTGCTGATGCACCACGATTGATCAATTCCAATACAAGCGGATGGCCACGACTTAACGAGTGAATGTAGAGTAATTTCTCTTGATCCAAATCATCGAATGCTGAGAGAAGTGAACGAGTAGAGTTCTGGTCTAGGCCTTCCAAAGGTAGAACAAGAGACACGATTCTACCATCTGCATCCTTCAGAGGTACAACTTCCTTGAATGAGCGGGAGAAGATTACTAATCCAACATCACCCTCGCATTCCACCAAACCCCGAGAGAGAGCCTGGATAGTTTGGTGAAGTGTCTTATCGCTGACCTTGTGATAATCATCAATTACAATCAATGCAGGAGAATTAGATAGTGCATCTAAGATAATTCGTGCAGCATCTGCAGCCTTGGGCACAGGAGTTGCTGATATGTAGTCAGCAAGCATTGAGTCTCCAATGTTAGAGAGCCAATCAGCTAAACTTTCGAAGAATGCCCTACTTCCGTCCCAATCTTGACAACGATGGTACATCAGGTTCCTGCGGTGCATGAAAGATTCAATCACTTTAGCAGCCATCGATGTTTTTCCAATTCCTGCGATACCGGGAATCATCAAAGTCGTTGAGCGTGCTTCGAGAAGATTTACCATATTCGCTAATTCTGTTGAACGGCCATAGAAGTGGCGTAGTCTAGGAAGGTCCCCTAGACTAGTGACCAGTTGTTTCTCAACATGCTTCGACAAATCTCGCTCTACTAAATCAGCAGACAGAGACCGTACATCTAGCACCCCGTTATCGTCGAGATATCTAATGACGTCAACCGGACGCATAGTGAATGGCAACTTATCTTGGATTTCTCCAAGAGTAGATGCAATCGTATTCCCTCCAGGTAGAATTGCTCTTAGTTGGAATTCCCTTAGACGCTTCCAAGTATCTTCAGCAAGATTCATTCCCGAATCTGTTAAGAAATACGCTTTGCGCTTACGGCTAACTCCCTGTACGTGTGCTTGTCTTTCAATGAGTAGACCTTGGTCTTTCAATCCGGCAATAGCTCTTGGAACGTTTGAGCGAGCAATCGCTACAGCATTTGCTATCCCCATTTGCGATAGTGCGAACGGAACTTCAACCGAATTCATGAAGTCCGCAAAATCAGACAAATGTAGTAGGATTCTCTCCTGAACACCTGGCTTTGGTCGCGCAGCCATAACCCTTCATCCCCCCAGTCCTCTTAGAGTGTTGTGTATTCCCGTCCAAGGAATCACTGCTGTGGAGGCCGATAGTTTGGATCTGCAACCCATTGGTTAGATTGAGCATCCCAAATCCAACCAGGATGTTGCGGTTGTGCAGCAGGAACCGGAGCTGGCGCAGGTGTTAGTTCACCTGCTGCTTGCTCTGCAGCCCTTGCCTTAGCCCAAGCATATGGGTCTTCTTGCTTCTGTTGCTCCATGGCAGCTTCAGGGTCATCTTCAAACTCTTCTTCAAACTCTAGGAAGAAGAATGCACCAACACCCAATAGGATTGCAAATGCTACAACTGCAATGACAACCCAAACCCATGTAGCGAATCCTTCGGAAGGACCCTCTCCACTCTGAAGAGTTATCTCATTGCTGTCGTCTTTACCGATGAACTGGCCATCCTGTGCGAAGTAAATTTGGTAGTCACCATCATCACCTAATTGTGATGATGAAATCTCCATCGACCATGTTCCATCAGCAGATACGACTGTCGTATTCAACAATGTATCTCCTTTCAAGAGTCGTGCCTTAACCTGCGAGTCAGGTAATCCAGTCCCTTGGAATTCCGCAGAATCACCAAAGGTTACTGTTCCTGTATCTGACCTTTGTGCTGTGAACTCAACACCCTTGACGATGAAGTTAACCTGGTATGAGTATGCAACTGAGTCATAGATGTCTCTTGCTTCGAACATTACTCCTTGCATCGACCACTCTGAGATTTCGCTCGATGTTTGATACATTGAATCCATCGGATTGTAGATGGCCTTACCTTCAGGCGTGATTCTGATGTGATATGCATAATCATCATCGATTGCGGTTGAAGGGTCATCTCGGATATCGAATACCATGTGGCTGGATTGTGGCCCGACTCCATCTGAATCGTTGAAGAAATTCAGTAAATTGATTTCTACACCTTCGCCACACTTATCGAATGCACTAGACCTTTCATCACAGAATATTGTGATCGTTTCAATCCAACCGTCTGGATTGAAAGTTGGTGCGATGTTGTCAGCATCAGCAGGATTGTCGATGATTATACGTACAGTTTCAATCATCGAATAATCCACACCGTCATAGGCCTTGACCTGTACCTCATATTGTTGATCGTGAATCAAATCGCTAGTATCCCAATAGGTCATCCATGCGCCGTTAGGCTGGAATGTGGTGATTGGGTCTGGACCACTGTTCAATTCAATTCCACTAGCTAAATCGATTACCGAAATTTCAACTCTAGTGACTTGGCCGTCATTGTCTCTTGCTACACCACTGATGATTGTCTCTTCAGATGCACGCACGCTCTCCAATGGCAGAGGTTCGCTCACTTGGACAATTGGAATTCTGTTGTCATTGTCAATATTGATTGTAACAACTTCAGGATTACAAACATCAACAGTTTCGTGACAGTAATTTGCATCGCTTGCCCACACTGTGAATGTGTATGCACCAGTAGGTAGAGATGAGAAGTTCCAGGTATCTGACCAAACAGTTCCGCCTCCATTGTTTGCTGGATAGTTTGCAGAGTAGTTGTTAGGGCCAACTACACTGAACCAAATGTCGCGAATGTCGCTACCTTGTACACCTTGGTAGTCATCCGCAGCAGTTCCACTGAACAATACTTCTTGACCATCATGTGTTGAGCCATCCAATGGCGCATCTAGGTTAATTGTCGGAGGATTGATGTTCAACTTGAAAATACGTGTTGTTACAGTGGATTCATCCAAACCATCGTACGAACGGATTCTGAAAGTCACATCTTCTTCGAAGTGATTTGCCATGTCCCAATCGAAGCTCCATGACTTGAATGGCCAATTGGTCATTGTAACTTCGCCATTAGCTCCAGATGTATCAGTTGCTAGATACCAGTCCGAACTACCATGAGGTTGGATTTCGACTCGCTTGATGTCTCCGAATTGCTTGAGCCACGAATCATAATCGTTGAAGTAAGGTCCGGAAATTCCATCATGCGCAGAGCCTGTTAGCGAGATTGTTCTTGCAAAGGATGCCCCATCATTCTGGTCAACACTGACAGATGGTTCAATGTTGGCTAGATTGATCACTTCATCGACCATGCCAGTAAGAGTGAAATCATGAGTTGATTTCCCTTTACTGAACTTCTTTGCCTCAACAGAGTAGGTTGGCATTTCTCTGCCACCATTCTGACAATCTGGATCTTGTCCATCAACCAGAGTGTCACCATCATTATCTGCTCCATCCCCACATGAGTCTTCACCTTGTCCTGTGGCAACGTGGTCCCAGTTGGTATCAATGTGGAAGTTGGACGGCAAAGTTACCCATGGAGTGAATCCGTAAGCATCTGTAGTCATATTGTACAGTGGTTTACCGTTTGCATCCTTGATTGTAACTAGCGCATCAGCAACTTGTGAGTTGTCAGCCTTGACTTGGTAGCGAACTAGTTCACCCTGTTCGACTTGCACTCCCCATGCAGTATTCTGGTTCTGGATGTGAATCTTAGAACGGTCGAAGTTCTGAACGTCAGAGTAGGTAAACGTAGTTGCATTTTGGTTGACCTCCATTGAAAGTGGCATGAAGCGAGGAGGCCAATCCGCAGTTAGTGGTGCCTTGATACATTCTGAAGTATCCCAAGGACATTCTGCACCACCCCAAGACAGGGAAACTGGATACATTTCGTTACCACCTGGGTCTGGCATAAACTCGCTCTGAACTGCTACTCTCGATTCTGTAACATTGTAAATCTGTGAAGCATTCGAGTAAGTGTTCTCTGAGAAGTATGCAATCGAGCCATACTTGTTACCGTAGTTGTCATCATAAAGTGAAACATTCGCTGCGAATCCTCCAACTTCGATATCGTTACCTTGAGCGTTCACAATTCCTCCCTTAATTCTGAATCCATCACCAAGATTGTTTGTTACTGTGTTATCCATGAATGTCGCCGATGACATGTAGACGTGGAATGCAGGACATGGGAAATCTCCTCCATACATGTAATCAGAGTTACATGTTCCAGTGTTGTTGGAAATTACGTTATTAGCGAAGTAAAGTCTTGCCTTAGTAGGTGCTGGAACGTTCCATCCTTGGTCCTTGTGATGGTATTCACCGATTAGAACGGGTTCTTTTGCAGTGTTCAGGATGGTGTTGTTTTCTGCTGAAACATCCGATTCACCATATACCCACAATCCGTTCCATCCACCGATTGGTCCGATGACATTGTTGTTGATTGTAACAAATGATGACCTGATACCGAAACCTGAACCTTCAGAGGAACCAGAGATTGTGTTGCGTTCTGCAACCACAATTGCTCCATCGTATGCTGTGATTCCTGCACCCTCTGTAGGTGTGATTGTATTATCAGAAATTACGAAAGTGTATTGCTGTCCATTAGTAACCAAATGGGAGTTTGTATCGATTGCGTTACACTTTGTTGTGATGGTTGAATTGGTAAGATATCCACTGCTTGAACGCAGGAAAGCACCGTACGAGTTCTCTGTAATTGAAACCGTGTCCATCCTTACGAAAGAGTTCTCCAGATAAATAGCTGAGCGACCTCCTCCTTGTTGTCCACAATCGGTCTCCTCTCCAGTGAATGCAGAATTCAGAATCTGCATGACAACCAATCCAGCACCGGCACCATAGGCCTGTATTGCTGCTCCTTGGTAGCCCTGCCCATCAGTACCAACTACGAATGTTCCACCATCTAGCGTAGGTGAAGCACCATCGAAAGCTAGTACATTTGTGGTGTTAATATCAATGAAAGTAGGATTTGTTACGCTAAGACTTGCACCATCGAAAATCATTGCACCGTACTTGATTGTACCCTGGCCGTCAATGTCGACAGGGATTCCGTATGCTCCATCAAGAGTGACATGGTTCATTCTTGTGAGCGATTGATCGATTGTTGAGGCCAAGTAGATTCCAGAACCACATGACATGTCAGGGTTGAAGACTCCAGTGACGTAACATCGTCCAGTTTGATTTGGAGCAGGTGCTGCTGCTGAACCCCAAATGAAACGAATTGGAGAGCCTGTACTAGCCTGTGATGCCCCACAGGAAGAATCTCCAGCACAAATTGAACCCTGAATCTGGATGTTCTTGTCGGCTGGTACATTGATTGTAGTACCTGCGTTGATAATCAACTTAGCACCACCTGCAACTAGCAAATCCCCGTCTAGATTCATTACTCCTGTCCATGTTTCTGTTCCTGTTATTGTTCCTGATGTAGTCTCATTAACAGCCATGACTGTTGGTGCAGTTGAAACCATGGTTACGAATAGCGAAACCAAGAATAAACTTACTAGACCGATGCTCTTACTTTTTTGGACGTTTGCTGACATATCAACACCCTCTCTAACTCTTCCAAAACAAAGACCAACTTAACACATTGGGCTTGTTTTCAATTGAAAAATATCATTTTAGGCTTAAAATATCACATATTTTAATTAAAAAAAATAACATAATATCATTTAGACATTATAATATCAAATACTTGAAATGACACACGGTGCCACGCAGTGTTGCCTTTTACCCCTAACAAGACCCTGAAGTTCGTATTTCTTGCAACCATGATTCACCATCGATTGCACCATATCCCCATCTAGAATGATGCTCGACTCCGTCAACCAATGGAACGGCAGAATTCATGAGTGCTGTCTTTACATCGAGTACACATTGGGAGTCAGGATTTCTCAAATCTGGCTCTGCCTCTAGAATTAATGCCAAGATACCGGAAACAAAGACAGTTGCATCACTGGTACCTGTAGAGGAATAGTACTCGCTATCAAATGCAGTAGATATTACTGACACACCAGGCGCTGAGATCTCTGGCTTTTGATGTGGATTTTGTCTTACCTCGCCGTCACTATCTTCCGATTCACCTATAGAGGAGCCATCCCAAATGTCTCCTGCTTCATCTATCGCAGCAACCGATATTGCTTCTTTGACATTGGAAGGCGTAGCAACCCTTCCATCATCTTCACTACCACCATCGTTACCGGCAGCTGCCACCACATACACTCCATTTGCAATGGCCTGTCTAACAGCATTTGTTGTCGGACCATCTCTAGTAGCATCGGGGTCACTTTCGCCACCCAAGGATAGTGAAATAATGTCTGCATCAAATGTCTTCCAGCACCAATCAATAGCACTGGCAACCACATTTTGGTCGCCACTATTGCCTCCTTCGCCATCATCACCTAATGCTGCCGCCATTCCAAGAGTTACTCCAGGAGCTACACCTTTCATGTGCCCATCTGCAACCAATATTCCTGCCATCATTGTGCCATGCGCTAGATTTCCATTATCAACCGGTTCAGTTGAACCCGTGAAGAAGTCCTTGAACACTAAATCTGTATCCTCTAAATCGGGATGACTAATATCGATTCCCGTATCGACCATACAGACCCTTATTCCATCTCCAGTGTACCCTGAAGATTGCAAATCTCTTGCTCCCGAGTCTTCGAATGCCCATTCGGAAGTGGGAGGTGGGATTTCGATGAACAACAACTGGCTACGCCATATAGCCCAAAAGACAAGGATTAGAATCAAGAATATTCCAACATTTGCAATTCTTTGAGTCGTTCTTCTCGGCCTAGATACAACCGGTACAGGAACAGGAGCCCAACCCATCACTTCGCCACGCCATCCTTCTTGATGACCAACAGTTGCTGAATCTGCTGCGGAGACAATTCGATTGTCTGTGGGTTCAGGAATAAATTCAACATTGTTGAACTCTTTCTCCTCCCACATATGACAACGCTGACGCTCTTAATGCTTGAATATATGTCTGACTCCCACCCAATCTAAGCCCCGTTGGAGGGCAAGATTTGGTTGTGAGTATCAGAAGCGACCCGAGGATCCCTTCTTAGCAGTCTTGAATCCACCGTACAATACTAATCCAGTAAGTAGGACGATTACAATTACTAGCCAATCAGATTCACCATCTTCGTCTGCCATGTTGGAGAACTTGATGGTGATGATTTCTGTGGTCTGACTGTCTTCATGCGTTGGTGTTCCAACTACGTCAAGTGTTACCTCCAATCTTGCATCACCAGGAGGCAAGTCAGAATAGTCAAAGGATGCGTAAGCAACTCCATTTGCCGGAACTGTGATTGTAACCTGCTGTTGTGGGTAATCAGTGTCTCCAAGTTCATCCGCAACCAGATAGACAATTACGTCTTGTGCAGTTAGGAAACCATCATTTCTAATCGGGATGATGAACTGACCATCTGCGTTAGCCTTTGCATCTGCAGCATCCGGTTCAACTGCGCTTTCAACAATCACTAGATTAGCGACCGAAATTATTGCTTCTGTCGACTGAGTCTGTGTTTCAAAGTCACCTTCACTGTCTGCAGTGAAATCAACCATACATGTTTCTTCAGAAGAAGCATCTGCTGGTGCAAATATTGTGAATGATTGGCTGCGCTCATTTCCAGCTGCTACTGTAATGTTAGACATTCCAGGAGTAACTTGCCATCCTTCACAGGCTAGGCTGGATTGTAATGACACTGTGTCGTCACCATTTCCATCGTTAATGATTCGCAAAGTAACCAATGTTTCATCACTAACACCAACACCGATTGCTGCTGGAGCATCAACAAATGAGATGTTGTACTGCTGTGGAACGTTAACACGAACACTTACTTCGTTTGGTCCGCCATCTGCGGTAAAGCGCATGTTGACTGCGTGACCATCATCATAGGTCTGAGTTTGGTTCTGCAGTGGCAGAATAATTCTTGCATCCACTTCGGTGCTCAACAATTGAGATGGGTCAGAATTGTTGGCTCCAATACCCATTGTTACATCCATAACATCAGTCCAGTCACCACTAGAGTTCAGGAATTCAATTGACCAGAACTCAGCATCTTGAGTAACGCCAAGTCCACCAGAAGCAGTGAATTGATCTGAAATTTCAGTTCCTTCATAGGTCAGGCTCAACTTCAAAGTGATTATCTCGTAACCATTGTCGTTGTCTTCGATAGCAGTCATCTCGCTGAGGTCTTCACTGTCGAAAACAGCGGTTCCTTCACCGATTGAGATTACTTCTACGACCAAGTCAGAGTTAACACGTCGTGTGTATTCCATGAGTCTATCTTCAGCAGTGTCTTGAATGACATCGACTGACAATCCTGCAGTGTATTCCATAGTCAGGTCCATTTCGTGCTGAACTGTATCAAACTCGCTGTCCAGTACTACATTACCTGCAGGGAGAATTATCTCTAGTTCACCGTTTGTATCGAACGCCATGTTCCATTCTATTCCGTCACCTAAGTCGAGTTCAACTTCGACTCCATCAGCAATATCTCCAGCATGGAATTCCTCGCTTTCAATGGATAACCATGAGGAAGATAGAGCAAGTAGTCCACCCTTCTCCATTACCATGTCAATTGATGCTCCTTCCTGAACGGATGCTTCCAATAGTCCGACAGCTATACCGCCACCGTTCTCATCAGAATCTGTTCCTTGGACGACTACAATCCAATCACCTGGTTGGATACTTGCATCCCAAGACAATGTGTCATCAGCGTAGGATGTAGATGTGATTGTGACTGGGTCACGCACAATTCCACTTACTGGGTAAAGAGTAACAGTTGCTCCATCCAACCTTGTGCTAGTTCCTAGGATATCTGTGACATTACCTGATACTGATACCAATCCTGCACTCATCTCAAAGTCACGACTATCGTGAGTGTCATTAACGGTATAGAAGGCGTTGTCACCATCAGCGTAGTTCACTGTATCGAAACCTGTCTTTTCTGCAACTACTGTGTAATTTTCACGAATCGGTGCGAACAACTTCCAGACACCTTCTGAATCGGTGGCAACAGTTTGATCGAAGCCATTCTCAGAGGTGATGGTTACATTCACATCAGCGATTCCTTCACCGGATGAAGGTAGGTCATCCTCGTTTAGGTCCCAGAATATCTTACCACCAATCAAGACGGACTTGTCGATGCTTACGATTCCTGCTTCCCATGAGTTGTTTACCATGCTGTCAGCAGAGTTGTAGATTCCTTCTTCAAGAGTCCAACTCTCTAGAGTCTCTGTCCTGTTTAGAACCAGTGTCCAGTCTCCAGGCATTAGAACTTCACTAATCATTCCAGAATTATCGGATGGACCTAGGCTTACATTTCCTAGGCCGTCCAAACTGACTGCAGTAATTCTAGTTGCAGTAATGTTAGAGTTGGTCAATGATTCCTGCAACTGAATGTTAACTGTCATTGCAGTCTCTGTCTTCCAGTTCAAGTCAGTCTTTGCTCCATCAACGACCAAGACATCTCTGAAGATTTCTGTTTCATTGCTATCAGCGGTGTACTCAGCCACCTCGACATACCATTCACCATGAGGAACGTATTCTGCGAAAGTTCCGTTTTCATCAGTTACTAGAGGATAGAAGTCATCTCCTGCATCGTTTCTCAACCACACTGTGGAGTTTTCCATAGGGAATCCGCTTTCCATGAGCACTGTTCCAGTAACAAGGTATTCTGGTACAATCACTACTTCGAGAGGGTCTCCTGAAGCAGCAAGACCGATGTCAATGCTTGGAAGTCCAGTAGAGTACAGACGGTAGTCGCTTGCATTCTCATCACGTGGGTCATCTTCGAATAGCTCGATGATGTAATTTCCAACAGACAACTCGACGGTTAGTTCACCAGTTGTGCCATCATACATGTCTTCGGTTACTTGGACATCCATTCCAAATTCATTGACAGCAGTGATATTGAAAGTTGGAGTAATTGCAGTTCCATTCTCCCAAACTGCATCGTCATTAGAGTCAATGAACACCCTTAGTGTCAGTGATATGTTTGCTGGGTTTGCTACTAGAATGACTTGTTCTGTTTGGTTTGAAGCATTGATTGCGACAGGAGCCACATTCATGTCAGAATTGGAAACTGTCAGAGTCCAGTCATCATCATTCAGATGCATTAGGAATGTTCCTGCTTCATCGAGTTCATCTCTCCACTCTAATCCGTTAGAATCTGTTGCGATTACTTCAGCACCCGCTGCACCAGAGATTCCATCTCCCCAAGCAACTCCTGAACCGTTAACCGGAGATTCTCTCAGCCATACAGCACCTTGGACGGCGTTTGAATCGACCAAGAACAAGTCTGTATCTGTCACTTCAGATGCGTTACTGACTAGCATACCTGCTGTCAATGTGTTGCTGGTTAGACCAGCGTAGCTTGATGCAGTAACGTGGAACACAAGATTCTCAGGCATTCTGAAAGCAAACGTTCCGTTATCATCAGAAATGGACTCGAGAATAATCATTCCAGAGCGTGCCTCAACCTTGACATCGGTAGCAGGCTCTCTCATTTCTTCAGGAATATCTGAAGGTTCATTGAATTGAGGATCTAATAGTAAGTCATTCAATCCTTGTATTGCCCAAATTGTGCCGTTAACCCAAACGCTGACAGCGTATGACAAGTCTAATTCAAGGTCATCTGTCGTTACTTCGACCTCATGCCATAGAACATGGGTCTCGTCTGTTTCATCAGAGATGATCCATTGTCCCATGTCGATTTCGGCATGAACTAATCCATTCTCATCAGATACCGCAGTTACAACAAATTGGTTTAAGTCAGTACTCTCAGCGTTGGTGAAGGTAATGGTTCTGTTTGCAAGATCAATTCCTGAGCCTCCATCATCCAAGTTGATTACTACGTCTCTCTTAGTTGGCACAGAGATTGCAAGTGTTACATTCTCTGAGTCTAGTCCAACTGTGAAGTTCTCTTCAACCTCATACCAGCCGTCATTGTCGATGTCGACTCTCCACTGATAGAATCCAGTAGCCATTGGTCCATAACTGAAGTTACCGTTTTCATCGGTAACAATTGTGACTGGTGCCACATCTTCTGCCAAATCGAAATCAACCAATTCAATGGTTGCGTTAGGCAATGGAGTAGGGTCCCCATTAGTGAAGTAGTCTGCATACAGAGTATCTTCGAATATCGAACCTGGCATCTTCATTTGCAAATCGGTAACAGGAGCGATTGTAATCTCTACGGGGTCAGGAAGCAAGACTTCTCTTCCATTCTCCATTACAGCAATCATGTTGTAAGTTCCCGGCATAAGTCCAGTCTTGTAGAATGAGCCCGGAGCAACCATTGGTCCAGAGAAGGTTCCTTCACCAATGAATAATCCAGTACCGTTTACAGTTCCCACTCCTTCGTAGAATCCTGTACCTTCGAATGTTTCACCATCAAGGTATTTAACGACTGAAACTGGCCCGTCTGCAGTCATTCTTCCGTTCGCATTCACTGTACCTGCGAACAGATATGTGTCCGCTTCTCCAGTTGAACAAGCAACGTGCGTGGAAGTTACTGTCTCGTTATCTACAGTTTCGTTAAATGTTGGAAGAACGAATACGGTTTCGTTTTCTTCTGTCTCTTCATCACATGCAGGAGCATCGTAATCAATCCAGTTAGCAACAATTGTTCCAGCACCAGTAAATGATGCGTTAGCCGTGTATGAGCGGTCGTCCAATACAGTTCGTGTGTAGTTTCCAGTGAACCCGTGGACAATGCCAGTGTTACCTTGGGTATCGAAGGTTCCTTCAGATGTGAAAGTGACCTCTCCTGTTCCCTGAATAACTCTGGACTCACCGGTGTTTGTGGTAAACGAACCGCTAGTTGTTGTGACTGTGTAGTTAGATGTCATGTCCCAGATATTTCTGAGTATGAAGTCCATTCCATCAAGTGCATCGCCTTCAAATGATTCGTGACCAGTCCAAGTGACTGTTCCGGATACACCACTGGATTCAACTTCAATATCGAAGTCAGTGTCGATTGAATCGCCTTCTTCTCTGTCAGCCTGTTTTGCTGTGATGTTCTGTGTAACCTCACCCATCCAGGACATGTTTGCAACCTTACCTAGTAGGGCTGTGATCAAGTTTGTCTCACGGTCATCGTTGGTTTCAACAGTTAAGTCACCTAGACCAGATGCATATTCTCCAGTCTTGATTACATCCTTTGCATCTACATCATCGAAGACACCTGCGTATGCGGACACACGAATCTTTCCTGCAGGAACTGTGTAAGACCACTCGCCGTTTTCATCAGCGTCTGTGTAACCGATTGGAATCCAATATGTGTCATCATCCAAGTCTGTATCACCCTCGCCAGAGAATGCATCTCTCTCGATTAAGATTCTAACATTTGGTAGAGCTTGTCCATCATCAGACATTGTGACGGTTCCACCGACTTCAACACCTGGATAGTACTTCAAAATCTTGACCATTGTGTTAGCTTGTCCTAGTGTGTCGAACTCGTTCTCTGCATTGTACCAGTTTGCGATTACAAAGTGGTTCATCATTGCACCAGGCAATGGCACTGCATTTGTCATTATTGAGTTCGGAGTTCCTGATTGACCGAAGTGTTGACCAGGTTGTTCGGTTGTTGCAAATCCTAGTGAAGATGCGCCATAACCGACGTAAGTTCTAGCAAGCATTGTCTCAAAGAACGCTGGTGTGTGGTCGACTCTAATGTCAACCAGACTCAATGGGTCAAAGGTTGCACCAGATTGTTGATTCAATACGTCCTTGCGCATTTCCTCATCGAATTCTTCACGAGTCATTTCATCATTGAATTGTCCACGAGAAGTCATGTAGACTTCATCCATGAATGTGCCAAAGTCTTGTCCAGAAAGAATGGTTGGTGCTGCGAAAATACCTGTTGGGCTTCCACCGCTGTATTCAGAACTGTACATACCTGCACGAGGATACAATCTGTGGTCGATTGCGAAATATCTAATTTCGTGGTCTCTAGTAATCATTTCTCCAGGTGCACCTTCGTAATCTTGTACGCTGTATACCTCATTGTTTGAGAGGTCTACGTACAGAGAGTGCAATTCCTCGCTGTCGAGTGAAGATGTTAGCATCTGAGTGATTAATGCAATTCCTGCATTCGCTCTGTGAATACCTGTGCTTACCGAGTCGTACTCTTCAATCAAGTCAGAGGTGTACCAATAATCTCCAAAGATGTAGTGAGTGTTATTGTTTTCAGTATCTGAAGCAGCACGAATATTGTTGTTGAATACTGGCTGAGCCTCATCCAAATGAACGAAAGCGTAGTCACCTACACATTCAGCACCTGAAGGACAAGCGATTGCTTCTCCATTCTCATAGACCTTGTAGTAGGTCTGTGGGTCTGCTCCAAATACACCGTCTTCAATCAAGCGACCTTGTGCCATAACGACATCGCCATTGACTTGAGTAACCTCGAACGAGCGCTCGATAACTCCATCAGCATCCATGTTGGTTTGAATCTTAACGAATTCAGACTTTTGATCGCTTGTCAAGTGGTTGCTCAATGTGTTCAGGAATGAGTTTGTGTGTACTCTTTCACCGGTTCTTGCCTCATTGTATGATAGGTCCGCCTCGGATAATCTCCAGATGAACATAGCTGCCAAGTCGTCTTGGCTTCTTGCTAGAAGCATGTTACCAGTTGCAGGAATACCAGACTGGAAGTTGTCTGAAACTGAGGGGTGGTCACCGGTTTCTAATGCTTGGAAACCATAATCCCACCATGATACAAATGCTGGACGGTCGGAGTATGGCTCGTCTGCGTCTTGATGCTTCAACCAATCATAAGCCATGTTCCAACCTCTGTCATTGTATCCGGAACCAAATGAACCTAGATAGAATCGAGAATTCTCATCGTACTCTGCATCATCAAGAAGAGAGAAACCGAAGTCATTCCATCTTAGAATATCTGGAGCAATGTTGTAGATTGTTTCATCCATTTCTGCTTCATGTCGTGAAGAGGATGGCATTGCTGCATCGATACCGTAACTTGCGTGCTGGCTGATTAACATCAACAATACAAGGCCAATAGCGCTGAATTGTGGAGTTCTCCAAACTGCTTTACGGGCATTAGAAATTCTCTCGCCAGGAGTCCTGATTCCCATTCTTCTCCATGAGCGAGCCATGTTGCTTGCACCGCTTGCACCCCATAGAGTGACAATACCCCAAGCGCCCATTACTGCCATAGCAGGAGCAGCGTTGAACAGGAATCTTCCTGCGGACCAAGCCATGTAAGATGCTACGATGACCCACATTCCAAGAATCAGTTTGGTCTGACTCTTCTTGACAATACCGTCCCACAATGCGATGATACCCATCACGATTGCTAGAACGAATACAATCGGTCCGAAGGATGCGAACAACTGTCCACGGCTTGGAGCACTTGCTTCAGCAATTGTTCCGAAAATCTTGTTCTTGGTGAAGTAGCCTGAACCAGTGGTTAGGATTTCCCAAGCATTGGATTGGTCTGTAATTTGCAAGATGTAGAGAACTACACCGAATACAATTCCACCAGTGAATAGAGAACCTAGGACGAGTAGCCAAGGCTTGTCACGGAATCCTGTTGTAATCCATGCTATTGCGACAGTGAACAGTGTAATGAATATCAGAGGAGTCAATCCTGTGGAATTCAAAACTAGATTCAATTGTGGGTGCGCATAGAATGGCATTACCATGATGAAAATTGTTCCCAACATCATGATGTTCAAAGTGGATAGGATTGTGCTATCCTTTCTTCTAAACATATTCATTGCAACTTGTACGAAGTATGCAAGGAAGATAATTGCAGGACCATAGACGAAACCTTTCCATCCAAGAGCGACGATACCGAAACAGACACCTGCTGCGATCGCATTTGCAGATGCCTTTCTGCGCTGCTTGAGCACTTCTGACATCGCCTTGATAATTCCTGAAGGAGATGCGTTTGTATATCGAGATAGGCGCTCGTCTCCACCCGCCTTAACTGCACGCAGATAGAACATGAATGCAGCAGTCAGGAAGAGTAGTACGTACGAATCGTGGTCAGCCATAGCCCATGTCGATTTCTGGACGTGGGTTGGCATGAATGCGATTAACCAAGCAGCGATTACACCAGCTCCCTTTCCGAAGTTATCCTTCGCAATAGCAGCCATCGGGAACACGATTAGTGCACCGAATACTGCAGGTAGAGCAAGCATTGCATACCAAACAGATGCATCTGATGAAATTCCGAGGTTTGTCAGAAGCATTGCAACCAGTGCCATTGACCAAGAGAACAATGGCGGACGAGGGTTGATACCTCCAACTGGATAGTTTCTGTCAGCATCCCAAATCAAGTGTGCATTTTCTGCGATGACATAGTCGACAACACGCTTCATGTACCAAGGGTCAGAACCTCCAGTAAGGTCCCAAGATTCCAATCCTGCTGAGTTCATTGAAGGCACGAAGTACCACTGAACTCTGATTGCTAGAGCAACCAGGAAAGCAGTGAATGTCATGATTCCTGCCCAGTGGTTAGACCAGAACACACGAGCCTGGCTTGGCTCGTGCAATTCTCTGTTCATCCATCCACCGTAATCTTCGTGAGTTGCGAACCAATAGATTAGAACTCCAATGAAGAAGGTGATTCCGAACCAAATCCAAACAGCCCAACTTCCTTCGAAGCTCTCGTTAGCCCAGTGGTTGGATTCATACAGTGAAGATACGATGTAAAGAATCCACATTGAACCTATGAATAGTGCACGTGTAAACCATCTCTCTGCACACATCCAAGCACATGTCAAGGCAACTATTCCTGTTAATGCTGCAGGCCAGAACCCGATATATCCATGATATCCATCTTCAGACCAAATTGCAAGAATGTCCATGTCTCCAAGAGTGTTGAAGTAAGCCATGATTGCAATGTGAGTTGCTGCCCATACAGCCAACGCAATTTGCAGAGGAAGTGTTGCTTTGTTCCAAGCACCATCGATTGGCTTGATGTATCCAAACCAGCCCTTGTCTGTTGCAGGAGTTAAAACTCCACGCAGTAGGACTGCAGCCAAAAGACCGAGAATCACGAAGATTCCAAGAGTGTTGAAGAAGACAAATCCAGTTGCTTCTTGCCATGCAGATGTCCTGATGTACTCCTGTCCTTCAAGTGTGTAGAGTTTGGTTTGTGTATCAGCAAAGTGTGCTGCAGCAACAATAGCGGTCCACAATCCAGTGAATCCGAATATCAGTACTGTGTTCCATTCATGACGTCCATTGGAATCCAATAGATATCCGCCAAACATTACGATGAAGAAGATCAAACCTAGGAAGTTTGAATCCATGTACATCGAAACTCCTTCAGCAAGAACGAGTGATACAACAAGGGTAGCGAGGGAAATAGCTGCTCCTTGATGGATGATTTCGAATTCTTTCATGACACGTGGTGCCATTCCAAGTACGGCTGCAATCGCAATTACAGCGTATGGTTCTAGGTCATTCATCTCTAGGCCTAGACCGAAGTCTAGACCATAGTCAGCAAGGAGTGCAACCAAAATCGCAAGGGGTGCAATTAGCCACCCTAGCAATGCGCTTTGCGCTCCAATCTTTCCGTCGTTTTCTGTCGACATTGTGTTTCCCTCTAGTTTTCTAGGTGCAGCCTAAAGGCTGTAGCATTGCGGCCACTTGAGACCCCTTTTTATGCGTTGCCTATTGGCATTCTAGAACCATTAATTTGAATGGTTCAAAAAACGCCATACTGCAAGCCTATTTTGCGAACATATCTCATAGTGCCCTGTGACCGATATCTCGCCTGTAATGGGAGCCGGACAAATCAATCTGTTCTATCAAGGCGTAAGCCTTGTCAGCAGCATCTTGTAGACTGTCTCCCAAACCCGTGCAAGATAATACTCTTCCACCATTGGACAAAAGTTGACCATTTTCGACCTTAGTTCCAGCATGATTGACCCATGAATCCGAGGAGGATTCAGGTACATTGGAAATAGTCCTGCCCTTCTCCACTGAACCCGGATAATTCTCTGCGGCAAGAACAACTGTCATAGCATGTTTATCGTGGAACTGAACGTCATGTGACGCGAGTTCATCTTTGGATGCTGCACTCAACATTTCTCCAAGGTCTGATGCAATCAAAGGCATTGTGATTTGGCATTCAGGATCGCCAAATCTTACGTTGAATTCTACAACATATGGATCACCATGCTCATCAATCATCAAGCCAACATAAAGAACCCCTCTGTAAGGCACTCTGCGGCTTGATAGGTCTTTATGCATGGGCTCAACGATTCTTTCAATCGTCTTTGATTTGACCTCATTCGTGTAGACTGGAGCTGGAGCATAAGCGCCCATCCCTCCAGTGTTTCTGCCCTTGTCTCCTTCGAATTCTCTTTTATGGTCTTGACTCGCTGGAAGGCAGACATAGCCGCTCCCATCCATGACAACTAGCATACTTGCTTCCTCTCCGGGGAGGAATGCTTCGAGCAAAACTTGACCGTCACTTTCTATTGATTCATGTATGAATTGCTTAGCCTCTGAGCGGTCTTCGGTGACTACGACGCCTTTTCCTCCAGCCAAAACATCTCTCTTTACAACCCAAGGATTTCCTGAAAAATCATCCAGAGCAGCATCGATATCACTGTCTTTACCTAAAACATGAAAATCTGCAGTTGGAACTCCATTCTGCTTCATGACCTGCTTTGCGTGTAATTTGCTACCTTCTAATCTGGCTAGAGCAGCCACTGGGCCAAAACAAGGAATATCCATTTTCCCTAGTTTGTCTGCCAGCCCTTCGCACAATGGTGCTTCAGGCCCTGCCACAACAAAGTCGACTTGCAATTGGAAAGCGAGATGAACCAAGTCAGAGACTTCACTGAATGCATGATTGGTTGCTATTTCAGCAGTACCTGCATTGCCAGGAGCACAGTGGATTTCACCAACTGAAGGACTTCTTGCTAAGCCCAAGCAAAGTGCATGTTCACGGCCACCGCCACCTACAACCAAAACCGACATTCCTGCCATGTTCGCTCCATCGATTATAGGCTCATAAGGCCATCGTGAAATGAAAAATCGCCATTGAGTTCAAAGGCCTGATGATACACCACCGAATTATGGCAGATTTCAATGTCTTTGAAATGATGTTGTTCACACTTTGGATTTATCTTCCAGGATTCTTAGTCAATACCTTCGCAATGATGTGGGGCAAGTGGCTACCAAAGACTGGTTATGGGCCGTGGCCAATCGATGGAGGAAGGATGCACAAAGATGGCAATCGACTACTCGGTGATGGAAAGACATGGAATGGTTTGATCGGCGGTTCACTAACCAGTGGATTACTGTGCTACCTGATGACAATGGTTCCAGAAAATTGGGTATTCATCTCTCCAACAGAAGCAGCTACTGGATGGGCTGCGAGTGCATTCGTGCTCGGTACTTTCTTGGGATTCACAAGTTTGGTTGGTGATTCTACTGGTTCTTATTTCAAGCGACGTAAAGGCATGAAGAGAGAAGGAGATGTTTCAAGCAAAGCTCCTCTTCTCGATACTCTTCCATTTGCAATATCTGTATTCGTATTCGGACAATTATTCCTAACAGGTTCGGAACACGGAGATAGAGATTTGATTGTTCCAATGATATTACTTGTAGTAATCACGCCAATTCTACACCGCTCTTTCAACCTAATCGGTTACAAGATTGGATGGAAAGATGTGCCATATTGATGAATAATGTGAGGGCATGTTTCATTTGCTAGTTCGTTAGAGCGACTAACATGCGAAGAGCATTGCTACTGTCTCTAATTATTTTACTAAGCCAACCATTTGTATCGGCAACTGATATCACTGCCGATGCTGAAGAAGATTCCAGCGGAACTCTTTCAGGTACTTACACTGTATCAAATGGAGCAACATGGACTGTTTCTGGAGATTATGAAATCGCAGAAAATACTGCTGTTGTCATCGAAGAGGGAGCAACCATGGTGGTATCAGGATCCATGGATGCAGTAGCGCCTCCAAAGCTCAATCTTGCGGGAACTGCTAATGTTCATGTCCCAGTCGGATTCGTTGGTGAGACTGGAGTCCTGCGAATTGATTTCGCTGATGAAGTACTCTATGGAATTGATATTGAGATTAACAATGAATCAACTACTAATTGGACTGGAGGCCAATTCGATTGGAATGGTGATTTAGATGTTGAAAATATCACTGTTAACATTACAACACATCCTTTCCAAATTTCCTCAATTAGCACAATCACACTATCAGCACAGGGTACAACACCTGTAATGTTGGAAGCTGATGAGTTATCTGGAGATGGTACATCACTAGTTATTCCAGATAGAAACAACGCATGGAGTATTGATGTACAAGGCACGTTAATCGTAACCGGTTCGATATTCGGCGCAGGTATTTCTTGCTCAGGTACATGCACACTAAATGGTGCACAAATGACCAGTACCGGACCTATTGAAGTAACAGGTTCCATCAGCGTCACAGATTCTTCACTCTCTGGAGGCATCAGCGACGAGGACATCATCATCTGGGATGATGCAAGCGTAACATGGACCAATTCCACAGGCACAGGAGGAGTTACCGACAACTGGGTCAACATCCTTACCACACGTACTGTTGGCGTTCAAAATGGATACGTAGTATTCTATGGATACAACATGGGATATGATTCGGTTAGTACATCACCACTAGGTGACAACAACACATTTGACTCAGAAAACATGGGCGATAATGTAATTGAAATCGCACTTGATGAAAGGGACAGAATGGTCCGATGGCAAGATGGAAATGGAGTCATCCACGAAGAAAGTGCTAGCGGTTTAGTTGTCCTTTCAACTCCGTGGGGAGACTATGAACACCAAATCACAGACTTACCAAAGGTTAACCACTTTGACGTATCACTTGACCTTCCTTCACTATCATTTGATTCGCTTGTAGAAAGCGATGACGAGAACAATGTCGATTCAAGGCTAGGAGTAATGGCAACGGTAACCAATAACGGTGATGCTGCCGCAAATTTCCTCATCGATTGTACGTCTGACGGAGTCGATGCAAATGTCGGAGTAAATGTCCCTTATTCTGCAGAACCTGGTGAAACGATTGAGATTCCGATGAATTGGGATTCGGCTGTTGAAGGAGAACTAACTCTTGATTGTGAGATTTTCGTGCCATATCACTTCAATGGATTCGAAGTAGTGTCTACTGGTAGCGCATCAACCAATCCGGTTACTTGGTCCATTGAGGATGATGAATCTACGAACTTGGTGTTACCAATCGCAATTGGTTTGATCGCTGCTGTAGGGATTTTCGTCTTAGTTCTCAGAAGACAAATGGGTATTGAAGCAGCAAAAGAATACTCTCACGTCACCGAGGAATCTGATGAGGAAGACGAAGATTCTGGAGTAATTGAGTGATTACGCCTTTACTTTACGAATGCGTACATACACAACTTCGCCGTTGATTACCTTGCGTACACGGCCATCAGCAGTCCTGTTTGAAAGAGTCTTACGACTTCCTCTTCTCTTCGCTTTCAAGGAAGACCTTCTCCTAGGCGGTGCAGGAACGTTGACCTCTTGTGGCTCATCTAATGACCAATTGACCATGCGATATAGTCCATCGGTCTAGGTATAAACCGTTGTTTCAGTCAAACAGATGTAACTATGACACTTCAGCAAGCTTCTGCTGGCTGATCATTTTGTGTATCGCTATCAGCTTCGTTAGCATCCCACGAGAAATCAATCTGTGAACTTGTGTCTGAATAAGTATCTCCTAATGCATTGACAATTTGTACTTCAAAGGTATAACAATCATCTCCGTTGTAGAAATCATCCCGATCTAGATCGCCTGCATTGGTTCCAGGCATTACTACCCATCCTCCAAAGAATTCACCAACTCCGTTAACAACGCCCTCATTAGCATTAATTGTCGTGTATTGATATTCGACATTACTGCCCTTCTTTACAACCAAGGTTGCACTCCAATCGGATGCTATTGTCTTTGGAGTGGTTCCTGTGAAAAAGTTGTTTGAGAAACCATATTCTGCACTTGGATCGCCCATTCCAATTATCATTTCCACAGTGATTCCAGTGTAGGTTTTATCTCCGTTAGAATTTGTATCAAAAACTTCAGTGATTCTAACGAAACCTGTGTCGACTTCCCTGTTCATAATGTCGTTAAATTTCACGCTATCTTCTCCACCCTCAGATGTCAGCTTAATCTCGTAATCGACTTGACTCATATCATTCATATTCATCGAATTGCCAGCCCAGAATTCATCCAAAGCAATAGAATGGCTTCCTCGGTCAATGTTTATTTCACCATCATGAGAATACTGGACATTGCCGTCAACTAAAACTTCGACAGTGTAAGTCATGCCGCTTGGACCAAAGAATGACAAATCAATTTCATCCTTATCACCATCTAACTCAATGGATGCAATAGTAACAGCACCACCTGCATTCATGAATACTGTTCCAACAATTGTCGCAATGAATAAACCTGCGAAACCAATTGCAGTAAGAGCAATTTTGGCCTTCGAAAGTTCTTGTTGGAGGTAATCTGAACTGTTGAATAAAGTCCAACCAATCAACATCAAGAATATAGCAAGAATGTAGTCTGTTAATGTAGCATATAGCCAGCCATTTTGTATTAACAAGAACATACTGATAAGAAGCGCTACTACTCCTGCGACTTGTAGACCGATGGTTATCTTTGAATCGAGTTGCAGAGATCCTTCTGTATCCATGGTAGTATCTATCACTGCCTCTTTTGGAGCATCTGATTCGTTTGCAGTCTTGTTTGCTTTGTCTAGAAGTCCACTCATTTCAATCACCAATGTGTGCCTACAATGAAGTCCACGGAATGTACTTCGTTATGAATACAACCCCTATATGGGTCAATTACAGTAACAATTTGTATGCCGATTTCACAGACCGGGAGCTGCTTCGCGCCAGTCTGCTTCTTCGTCATCTTCGTCGTCTTCCATGCTTCTTCTAGCAATCACTGCTGCTGCCATACCAAGCATTGCAAGGGAAGGAATCAATTCGAAACCTGGAAGATAAACACCACGGACGTAGATGGTAATCATCTGCGCCATTGAGTTACAACCGCTTGTTTCGTATCTACATGAGAACTCAGAGATAGCTTCGAACTCTAGAGTGTGATATTCATCAGTCCATCCTTGATTCTTAGGAGTACGGACCATGACACGGACCTTCATAGGAGCCGCCATACCTTCAATTTCAACAGAAACTAGTGGGATAGAGATCTGGAATCCTTTTTCTTCCAATTTATCTCTAGAGTCATCAGTTACACCGACCTTGAACTTATCAGCCCAATTTCCTTGATTGTACACTTTGAACTCAAAGTTGTGATCTGTCTTAGGAGACAATTGTAGGAAAGGCTCGGTAGCTTCAACCTGTAGACGGCTGAACTGTAGGATGTTGATAATCATCTGAACCTGAGATTCAGCAATGTTTGGTGGAGGTGCACCGTTTGCTTCGACAACTGTTGCAGTTACGATTAGGTTGCGACCAGACATTGTCATTCTTTGGTCTGCTCTAACGGTGGTCTGGAACTCAGACTCGCCGTTAGGTGCCAGGGTAATTGTACCAGGAGCAGCAACTACCAAACCATCGGCTGAAACTTGGATTTGAATTCTCTCAACATAGGAGTTAGGGTTTGATACCTTACAGTTTGCGAATCCAGTAAGCGTAGCACCAGGATAAACTGGTACGTCAACAGCACCGCTAGGATTTGGAGATAGACACTGCAAATCCACGGCAGGAACAGAGACCTGAGCCGCTGCCGGTGTTGCTATTACTAGGGTGCTTGCTAGGTAAACTGCAAGTAGGAACAAAGAACGTCGTAGTGCCTTCATTAAATCACCTGTACCCCGACCCAACTTCTCGACCCTCATAACCATTTTGGGGACTTGCCTTAATCAAAAGGGATAACTGGGTCGCTTTTGGAGTTGGGCACAGGTTGATATGCTTTAGACAATTCGAGTATAATATCAGAGGGATTTGATGAGTGACGAATTTATGATTGAAGCAGAAGCACATTGTGACGGACCATGTGGTGTTTACGACCCTGCTAGCGCTAGAGTCGCTGGCGAAGCAGTACAGTCCATGACCAAGAAAATGATCGCATTAGCCGAGAACCACGGCAACGATTGCGGTTCTGCAACTTACCTAAACACCATGAGCCGATATGCAGCAATTAAGGAAGAAGAAGCACAGAAGTGCAAGGATGAATTGCTAGTTCTTTGGACTGATTTCTTCAAGCCACAACATCTTGATGCAAACCCTGACCTTCACGATACATTCTGGAACGCAGCAAAGCTTTGCTCAGCATGCAAAGTAGAAGTTTCCGCTGACCACGCACAAGAATTGATGGATGCAATCGAGTCAATCCACAACATGTTCTGGTCGGTCAAGGGCCGTGAAGTTCCATGGATTCGCGCATCTTGAAAGTCAAAATCAAAGGCGACTCAATGTGGCCTACTTTCAATGATGGCGATGTAATCGCTTGTGAACACTATGACGGGCAATCCGTTTCAGTAGGCGACCTAGTTGTTTTTACACACCCGTTCAAGAATGAAGTGACATGTGTAAAGCGTGTCAAATCTTTGTCTGAAAAAGGATATTTTGTCGAAGGTGACAACCCTGACCCCCTCGCAAGTGAAGATTCCCATAACTTCGGGCCTGTATCCGAAAAAGCGATTTTTGCATTCAAGAAAGAGTAATCATCTCTGTTCAAAGCAGTCGAAATCTATCAAGTAAGTTGTAGCCAGTAGCGTGAATCTCTCCTCTAGAGTCAAACTGCTGTCATGGAATTCAATTGTGAATGTATCAGCTTGAGTGAACATCATCTTTAGTGCCCCTTCATACCTCTTCATGATTGTAGCGACATGAGCTCCGCCTTTCATCACATTAAATCTGAAATTTTTCCATTGGAAGAGGCTGCTCGAAATTGTAAATGTAGGAATCCCCATCACACTAATTCCGTAATTACGTCCAATCCATGAAATTCGTTTTGCTCTACCAATTTCTTGACCGCCAATAGTTGCAGCGATTTCTGAAAAAATAAAATTAAACGGCTTACGCATTTCTGCAATTTCTGTGCCATTCATGCCGAAAACCTTGACATTTGCAGCCCTAGAATTTCTGAATATTTGTCGCAAAAAGAAGCCACCTACACCACCTGTTTCTGCGGATTGTGCAAGCTTTTGACCATTCGGAGCGTGTAAAGAATACTTGTTAGCTGAGTCGAATCCCACCAATACTCCGGATAATTCGACTTCTTGGTTAACTACAATTGCTTGCTGCATCAACATGCTCTGAAGTTGTTGGTCCATGACACTCGCACAAGGTCTGTCTTATGATAACATTGACAAATCTACTCAATGAATTTGGAAAGTGGACCCGGAGGGACTTGAACCCACGACCGCCCGGTTATGAGCCGGGAGCTCCAACCAACTAAGCTACAGGTCCGTAGCAATCATCTCAAGAGGTAGGTAGTCTTGATTGTGATGGTTTAATCACTTCACGTGCAACTCTCTCACATTTGTCTCTAACTTCCTCGGGGATGAATATCAAAGCCTGTTCTGATGACAGAGTCAGGCTTTGAATTAGAGGGGATGATTCGACAACATCTCTGCCGTCTTCGAGTACAATGCCTTGACTGTAAGGCATGTATCCTTTCTTGCGAATTGATGCAGTGATAATATCTGCATCTGTGAAACCTGCCTCTTCAACAATCGGCAGTAATTTTGGAATTACCACAGAACTCATTTCTGCTGTTAATTCACCAATGCGGATTGACTTGTGGTAATCACGCCTGGAAACTAATCTGCGAGCATAGCCAGAAAGAACTACATCATCATGATCAGCCCAATCCATCAACACTCCGTTGATATCAGCATCTGTAAGTCTGACATACTGCTTTACGGATAATTCCTCATTGCATAGCATGTTTTCTAGGGACTCACTTAGCGACAACTTACCGCCTTGCGCCAGTTCTCTTGCACGAGATAGAACCCTTACCAAATACTCCTGCGTTAACTGGTTGACTTTGTGGAAATACACCTGATTATACAGATGGTATCGAGTTACCAAGTATGCTTCAATTGCTGGCAATCCCCATTGCTTAGCATACAAATGACCGTTATCTCCAACTCTCAAGGCACGAATAACTCTAGCCGAATCAAATCCTCCAATTTGGGCACCAGAGTTCGCCTGGTCTCTAATCATGTAGTCCATTCGGTCTACATCTAATTGGCTGCTGACAATTTCCTTCAGGAACGGTGCAATCGGCTCTCCATCGTGTTCTGACTCACCAGAGTAAAGAGCAAATAGTCTCGCAGTTCGCTTCGCACCTAGTACTTCACGAATGGCGATCCCGATTTCGGTTTCCTTTGATTCAAGCATCAATTTGCCCCAATGTTCGTGGCTATGAAATGTTGCAAACACCTTGTCGGTTTCCAAAAGATGGGAGAACGGCGGATGGCCGATGTCATGAAGTAGCGCTGCAATTGATACAAGTTCTGCATCTTCTTCGGAAATTATTCCTGGTTGAACTTCGGAAAGATGTTCGCACAAAACTCTCGCTAAATGGTATGCTCCAAGACTGTGAGAGAAGCGATTGTGAGTAGCTGCAGGGAAAACATAGTGGCAAGTTGCAAGTTGCTGAACATTACGCAGTCGCTGGAATTCCCTAGTGTCAATCAGCCTAGCGATGTGTGCAGGAACAAAGATGTCGCGATGAATCTCATCACGAATCACACGGTCCCTCATGTTGGTCGCTTTCGCATCTAATATCAAGTCCTTTCCCTGCGTAAGGGATATGGCATTAGATGCATTGGACGTAGTATGACCGAGAGTGCACAGTTAGAAGACGGTGACTCAGAAACTGACGAAATCGAGGAATTAGTCGATGAAGCAAACATGGAAATGGATGTGGATGCTGTCTTCGAAACATATGATGCTAATGCTGATGGTAAAATTGAGCATAGCGAGTATGTTGAGAAACACAAAGCCGAGGTCGAAGGCGGAGGTGTTTCCGCAGTAATCGACAGGTTACTCGACGACAGCCCTGAACTTCGTGGACAGCGATTATGGGTTATGTTCGCACTATCGGTTTTACTTGTAGCAGCAATGAATGCCTATGCGATGGTACGTGAACCTGAATTGGTGTTAATCGAGGATCTTGTTCAACACAATAACGAGGTAGTATCCGTTGAAGGAGTTGTAATTTCCTGGGTCGAAGACCCTTATTCCTCGGGAGATAATCGAGTTGATATCATCATCGAAGATGAAACCGGAGTCGCTGAATTACGCTGGTATCGCTATGGAGACATTCCGATGCTAGGTACCAAAGTTACTGCAACCGGTGATGTAATCGAATACGAAGGCAGAATCTGGCTACAGGCTCTTGGAGGTGGTGCACTTTCTTGGAATGATGCAGATACACCTGAAGCCGCAGAAATTGGCATTTCAACTATTGCAGCTAATCCCGAAGCATTCCTCGGCCAAACCTTCACTTTGACAGGATACTTATCCAAATCGGTGAACCCAGAATCTACCTTTACAGCATTGTATCTTGGAGACCACCCTGAATATGGAAACAGCGAGCATCAAATGCGAATGGTGATTCATTCGGCACCTGGTCAATGGCTTGAGTCTGGACAAAAGGTCGAGGTTACTGCAGTTGTACAGTATGAGCAAAGGGAACTTCGCTGGTCTATACACACTCAAGGCCCAGAGATCAGAGTTGTAAGAACGCACGAACCAGTTCCTACAACAATCGGTTGGTCGAATTATGAATCATGGTCTTTCTCTTCAAACAATCTAGTGAAACTAGTAGGTGAAATCAGTCAAGGCAATGTAATGTCAGAGGATGGTACTCTGGCAGTCTGCCTACTAAATGCTGGAGATACCTCAGGATTGGATGGTCAAACCAAATCGATCACTGGTAGGCTTTCTTGGTCTGATTCCAAAGGAATGTGGTGTATCGATGTTGGAAGTAATACTGACTCGGGATTGGGGGATGTAATGGGTGCAGAAGATATGCTGAATCAGCTAGCAAGTAACCCAGCGGATTCACTTGAACATATAGCAAATGGAACTCAGTTCAACATTACAGGGGTTATTTCAGGCTCTACTTTGATGAAGAATGATGGAGATACCAAGGTAATCATTGCCAACGCACCTTATCCAAACACGTTGTCCAAGTTCGATGCATATATCCCACTAGGAATGTACTCTGGATGGCTCGAGGACGGTCAAGAGATTGCAGCAACTGTAACACTACAATGGAATGAAAATCCACCTGAACTTCAACTCAATGTTGTCAATCTAAACTTCATTGGTGACCTACCGAGTCCTAATTCGTACGACCTTACTGATGGGCCTCCAGAATTTTATGACCTCAACAAAATGACAAGTATTACTGGAAATCTAGTAACTATTGACAATGAGACCTACCTACAAAAAGAAGGTGGAGAGCAGAAAATCAGAATCAATGTGGTTTCTAATTCGATCTATGAGAGTAATTCCGAAAACCAAGGTAAGACACTGAAGTGGACTGGACGTCTAATCGAGATGGCGGACGATATCACATTGGCTCACTACTATGTCTTGGACGAGGCGGATGTTACTGACGAAAATGGCAATGGAATTGCCGATGATGCTGAAGACGTTTAGGTGATTTGATGGAAGGATTCTTTCTAGAAATGGGCTGGATGCTCGCCGCGTTATTCATCGGCGTATGCATTGGTTCACTTACTGGTTTGATTCCAGGTTTCCACGTCAACAATGTTGCACTAATTCTGCTGGGAGTATCACCAGCATTACTAGCAATTGGAATACCTCTTTCCGCCGCTGCTGGAATTATTGTAGCAACTGGAGTAGTACACACTTTCCTTGGATATATTCCCTCGGCACTGATAGGTGCGCCTGGTGCCGATACAGCTCTAGCACTGTTACCGGGTCACAGAATGTTACTCTCAGGAAATGCGCCTAAGGGTGTTGCATATTCTGCACGTGGTAGTCAATTGGGGTTGTTCCTATCTCTACCTCTGATTGTTGCAGCAAGAATCGCATTCGGCCCAGAGTTGGGATGGTATGATTCCCTAAGAGGAGCACTACCATGGGTGCTACTGACTATTTCCGCCCTACTAATTGCAACTGAAACAACTAGACTTGATTTCCCACAATGGATTCAAAAAATCAGTGGAGGAAAGTTAGGAGATGATTCAAGGTTCGCAGGATACATTGCTGCGACCAGTTTCTTCTTACTTGCTGGATTGTACGGCTGGGGAGTATTCAACTTGCCAGTCACATCACCTGTCGGTATGCCTGGTGCTGGTCTACTTCTGCCGGCCCTAGGTGGGCTTTTCGGAATTGCAAACCTACTAGACATCTATGCTACAACTTCTGAATTACCGCCACAAAAGGAGGATTGGGAATTGCCTCCTAGTGGCCCTCTAATTGTTCCGTGCTTCCTTTCTTCATGCGCTGGAGCTGCGATGGGAGTTCTGCCAGGAATGACCGCAGCACAGGCTACAGTTCTGGTAATGGGTGGTCGAAATGTTGCTGCAAAAATGCAGGGCAAAGAAGGCATTGGACTAGATTGGGAAACCCGTCAGTTAACTCAATTGAGTGATGAAGAATTGTTGGCTTTGGCTCGTGCAGAAGCCGCTGGTGAAGGAGAAAGCCCTCACCAAAAGCAAGACTTGGAAGTTATCGCATTACTATCTGCAACCAACACGGCTGTTACTGTAATGGTTCTAGGATTCTTGTACATTATTGGAAGATCTCGTTCTGGTGCAACCCTCGCTCTAAAGCAGATGTACCCTGTTGACACATGGAGTGGCCTACACCCAACTACAGACTTCATCCGACTTTTGGCACTTACAATTGCTGCAGGATTAATCGCTGTACCTTTGATGCGCCATGTAGGAAAAGGAATCCTTCAACTTCACGAGGCAGTACCTTTGCAATCAATGGTTATGGGTGTAATCATATTCATTACAGCCTTGGTATGGCTGTCTTGTGGTTGGGTTGGAATTGGTGTTCTAATCATTGGAACTATCCTTGGTTTGATGCCACCGAGAATAGGAATCAGACGTTCTCACGCAATGGGGATTATCATCGTACCAATTATGATTTACACATTCGCACAGAAGTACGACGCATTCGGATTCTTGTGATTAGGCATCGAGAATAATATTCTCATTATTCAGAGCGTGGTGCCACAGACTTGCAAGTCTAACTACGTTGTATGCAGAGCGCTCAACTCTGCTCACGATATTTACAACTTCGAGACGTGAAGCCTTTCCACCCATTGTTTCTGAATCTAGGCTGCTCAATGCATCTACTGCTTT
>OCVP010000027.1_pt1 | contig 80811 bp, 87 predicted proteins | sample 1539171 | NCBI WGS metagenome assembly OCVP01 (sample SAMEA51879418, study PRJEB22527) | metagenome
TCTCTGGGAATAAATGTTCTCATTAAATTCAAATAAGTGAACTTCTAATACTGGTTTTTCACCACCAACAGTTGGTCTAACACCCATATTAGCTATCCCATTTAAACTCAGATCATTTAATTTGCATTTAACTGCATAAACTCCCTTAATTGGCAATCTTTGATTAGGTAGCCATATATTTGCCGTTGGAATATTAATCGTTCTTCCTAAATGTTGTCCATGAACAATTTTTCCTGAAAATGTATATGGTCTTCCAAGTAATTTTTCAGCATTATTAAAATTGTTATTTAAGAGTTCCTCTCTTATTCTTGTGCTGCTTACTCTTTGACCATCCAAGGTTATTGTTTCGGTGTTTTCTACCAAAATTCCTTTTTTCTCTCCCCAATTTTTTAATAAATCAGTATCCCCTTTTCTGCCTGCTCCAAATCGGAAATCATCTCCTACAGTAAAACTTACTAAATTTATTGAATCTAAAATTTGAGAAATGAAGTCATCAGGTGACATTGTTCTAAGTTTGCTATTAAATTTTAAAAAACAAGCAAAATCTATTTTACTTTTCTTTAGAAGTTGAAATTTTTCTCTCCATGGGCATATTCTTGGAGGTGGAATTTGATTCTTATCTCTTACTTTAGAGAAATACTCTGCAGCATGGGGCTCAGTAAAAAAAACTATTGTTTTTGCATTATATTTTTGTGCATTATTTTTTATTTTTTCTAAAATTGCCTGATGTCCTAAGTGCAATCCATCAAAATTCCCAATTGTTCCTGATAAAAGAACGTTGGGATGTCTTGATTTAAATAACTTTAAGTTGTGTTGACCTCTTATTAAATACATTTTAATCAAATAAAAATCTGAGTGGCTTATTTAACATTAATCTTGAAATTGAAAAATAAATAACTACAGAAGCAAAGACTTCAATTGATAAATAAAATATCCTTTCAACTTGGGTTAATTTCATAAAATTTATCTCTGAAGTATAAAAATATAAAAAAATTATTAAAAATAAGCTCGAAATAAATACGTTAAAACTAAATTTATTTATAATGCTCTTTGATTTAATAAACCCATCTCTATACAAAACAATTTCTAGAGTTAATACGCTAATTATAGCTGCTAAAGAACTGCCAATTGCAATGCCTACGTGTCCATAATCTAAAACAAATGCTAAATAATAATTAAATATCACATTCAAAAATAACGATGCTAGAGCAACGTACATTGGTGTTTTGGTATCCTTTCTTGCAAAAAATGCTGGAGTTAAAACTTTCATAAGCATAAAAAAGGGCAATCCAAATGAAAATGCCATCAGGCTATAAGATGAATTAATAACATCTATTGATGAAAAAGCGCCTCTATAAAAAATAGTACTTATCAAGTCTTCTGCACAGAAAAACAAACCTATTAAAGATGGTAATCCAATATATAAAACAAATTTTTGGCCCTTTTGTATTCCTGCAATAAATTTATCCTTTTCATCATTAAGATCAAATTTTGATAGCGTTGGCAGTAACACTGTGCCAATTGCAATCGCAAAAATTCCCATTGGAAACTGAATTAATCTGTCAGAAATATATAGCCAAGTTGGACTTCCTGTTTCTAGTAAAGATGCAAAAATTGTATCTATAAGTAAATTAATTTGAATGATTCCGCCAGCTAAAACTGCAGGAATAATTAGTTTAAAAAACTTTTTTATGCCTGGGTTATTAAAATTAAGCCTTGGAATTGGTAATCTGTTTATTCTCCATAAAGGTAAAATTTGAATTAGAAGCTGAACTATACCTGCTAACAACACTCCCCACGCAAGAACATAAATAGGCATTTCGTACTTTGGCGCAATTGCTACTGCAGCAATTATTAAGGATAAATTAAAAAAAACAGGTGTGTAAGCTGGAATTGAGAATCTCTTATGAGTATTTTGAATCCCGCCTGCAAAGGCTACCAGTGAAATTAAAGCTAGATATGGAAACATTATTCTCAAAACATTAATTGCCAAATCTTTTTTTACAGGATCAAAATAAAAACCAGGGGCAAAAATGAAAATAAATATTGGTGCAAAAATTAATACGATTAAAGTAAAAATAAATAAAGTAGTTATGAGAATTCCAGCAAGGGAGTTTAAAAACTCAAGCGTACTGTCTGAATTATTTTCTTTTTCATAATCACTGTATATTGGTATAAATGCCTGATTGAAAGCTCCTTCGGCAAAAAACCTTCTAAACAAGTTTGGAATCTTTAGGCAGATTACAAAAATATCATGAAATATTGATGCGCCCAGAAGGTTTGTTGTTGAAATATCTCTAATCAAACCAAATATTCTTGAGAGGCCTGTTCCAGAAATAACTTTTCTTAAATTAGTGAATAATCCGCCAGAAGATTCTTTATTTATATTATTGATTTTGTTCAAAATCTAAAGATGCAGAATTTATACAATATCTCAAACCAGTTGGTTGAGGTCCATCATTGAACACATGTCCGAGATGAGCGTCGCATTTAGAACACTTTACTTCAGTTCTAGTCATTCCAAATGAATTATCTTCAAACTCATTAATACAATCACTATCAACAGGAATAAAAAAGCTTGGCCAACCGCAGCCAGCATCAAATTTGGTATCTGATTCAAAGAGACTTTCTCCACAACAGATGCATTTATAGATGCCATCTTCATTAAAGTTCCAGTACTTACCAGTGAATGGCCTTTCAGTTCCAGATTGTCTGGTTACCCTAAATGACTCATCACTAAGGAGTTTTTTCCAGTCATTGTCTGTTTTAGTATGATTCGACATACCTAATTGTAATTAAAAAGAGTGTAATTAGATAGAAAATAGATTATCAGACTTTATGAAGTAGAACCATTAACAGGAAATAATGAATTTGCACTGTTCAAAAAATCATCAACTAATTGTTCTGTTGGTTCATATATTCGTCTTCTCTTATCTTCTAAAGAGGATTTCTCACTAATATATCCCAGTGCAACTGCTTGCTTAAGAACTTGGAGGCGTTTTATTCTGGAAGCATACTTCTTTGGAACAAGTGAAATTGCATATTCCTGAGACATCTCATTATTTTCTAAATGCTCCCACATAAAACTCATTAAAAAATAGAATCTGTAAGTATCAGCTTGAAAAAACTTCAGGGAATCTGGATTATCAGGATTATCAAGGGTCTGGCTTAAGATTGTCCTAATAACGTTTTTAGCATTAGAAATGTAGCTATTTTTTTGTAAAGTATTCAATTTAGTTTTAATTTAATAGTTACTTATATAATTTTATATGCAATCTATATGCCAAAATTTATACAAATACTATAAAAAGTTTATATATTTAAATTTTATGTATATTTCTAATGAGTATTGTCTGGAAAAATAATGCTCTTAAGCCAATTTATGAATGAATTATTTTGTAGCGAATATCTATCAAGCATATCAAAGTCATAGGCTAATTTTTTCGGGTCTTTAAAAAAATCTTTTCTTGTATTAAATTCTCCTTGATCAAGTTTCTTTACAAGTTTTGCAGGATTTCCAGCGAAGACACAATTTTCGGGAACATTCTTAGTTACAACAGCCCCCGCTCCTATAATACTATTTTTTCCAATAGTAACTCCCTTACATATGATTGCACTATCACCGATCCAAACATTATCTTCAAACTTAATTGGTTTAGTCTTGCCTACTGGTTCAGCTCTATCATATATTCCATGCCAATCAGCATCAGAAATATATGCTCCATGAGCAATCATACACGCATCACCTATTTCAATTTTTTCAGCTGATATTATTCTGACTCCAGGAGTTATTAGAGAATATTTTCCAATAGATATTTCACCTTTATGTTCACCAATATTCCAAGCAGTTAGTTGGACTTTTGCATCACTTGCCCCAATTATTGTTGGATAATCATCAATGCTTACGTTATATCCAAATACTTTTATATATCTTGGTTTAAAATATGCTCCACCTTTTCCAAGGTGCTTAAATTGAGGTTTTAAGAAATGCCTTACATATATTTTATTTAACTTAGTGGTATATTTTTTAAGCCAATATGGTCGATTATCTTTTCTAATAATTTTCTCCTAATTTTGATATTTTAATATGATAAAGTACGCAAAAAAAATAATAAAAACTTAATTTAAATATGGCCAAATATTTTTTTGAATTCAAACAATTAATAAGAATAGGTATTCCAATTTTTGGTTCACAACTCTCATATACATTAATGGGTGCAACTGACACTATTATTGCAGGAAGAGCTAGCGCAAATGATCTTGCAGGACTTGCAGTTGGAACTGCTTTTTCTAATACAATATGGTTTTTCTTTACAGGAATAATTTTTGCTGTAACGCCTATTGTTGCTCAATTATATGGAGCAAAAAAGTTTTTAGAAATTGGTCAAAAACTCAGAGAAATTCTATGGGTTGCTGCAGGACTTGGACTTTTTATGGCATTCATATTTTTCAACATGGATATAATTATAAATTTACTACCCATAAAAAGCTCAATTACATCAATAACTATAGATTATTTAAAAGCTGTCTCAATCGGTTGGTTTTTTGTAACTATTTTTACTTGTTTAAGATGCTATAGCGAAGGTATGACATATACCAAACCAGTCTTTTATATTGCCTTTGCTGGAATGCTTTTAAATATTCCATTAGATCTAATATTTGTATATGGTTGGTTTGGTGCACCAAAACTTGGTGGTGTTGGATGCGGTATTGCTACAACTATAGTTTCTTTCATAATGATGATATCAATATTTATTTATTTAAGTTTTTCAAAGAACTATAAAAAAACTCAACCTTTCTCAAAGTTTTCAAAACCCTCTTTAGCAACAACTAAAGAGGTCCTTAAACTTGGTTTACCTATTGGTCTTGGTATTTTTATTGAATTAAGTATGTTCTCTGGAGCTGCAATAATATTAAGTGTATTAGGAGAAATAGTAGTTGCAAGCCATTCTGTTGCGATAAATATTGCAAGCCTATTCTTTATGGTTCCTTTAGCCATTGGATTAGCCTCTTCAACCAGGGTTGGTAATTTGATAGGTGAGAAAAATCCTATTCAAGCAAAAATTGCGGCAACATCTACAATAATGTTGTGCATCTCAGGCGCTCTAATTAACAGCGTCATTATTATTTCATTTGGATCTTTTATAGTTGGTTTGTACACCACTGAACTCCCAGTATTGGAATTAGCAGTGAGCTTGATATTGTTTGCGGCAATCTTTCAGTTACCTGATGGAATTCAAATGGGTGCTTTAGGTAGTCTTCGTGGTTATAAAGATACTTTTATCCCAATGATTTTATTATTAATTTCATATTGGGTATTTGCAATGCCGATTGGTTATTACCTGACTAATTATGGATTTGGTGATCCTTTGGGCGCAAAGGGTATGTGGTTTGGGATGATTATTGGATTAACAATCTTTTCTTTTTTATCAATTTTTAGACTTAGGTGGGTAATGAAATCAAATATAAAGAGAATTAGCGCTGAAGAACCTCTGCCACTTTAGAACCTATAGAAACTAAATTATCTGCAATGTGGACTCCACATTCCTTTAGTTTTTCAATTTTATCTTTTGCGGTACCTTTTCCTCCAGCGATTATTGCTCCTGCATGTCCCATTCGTTTACCGGCAGGCGCAGTTTGTCCAGCAATATATGAAATAACAGGCTTAGTAACATTATTTTTGATATATTCTGCTGCAGCCTCCTCAGCATTGCCACCAATCTCTCCAACAAGAACAATTGCTTCAGTTTGATCATCATCCTCAAAAAGCTTTAACATATCTATGAATGATGATCCTGGAATTGGATCGCCACCAATGCCCACACAACTGCTTTGCCCAAAACCAAGATCAGTTGTTTGCTTTACTGCCTCGTAAGTTAGGGTTCCAGATCTAGAAATAATACCTATTGAACCTGGTTTATGAATATTACCTGGCATAATTCCTAATTTTGCCTCACCAGGTGTAATTACACCTGGGCAATTTGGTCCAATTAATCTTACTCCTAAATCATCAATTATTTTTTTTACTTCAAGCATGTCAAGTGTAGGGATGCCCTCAGTAATACAGACAATTAATTTAATACCAGCTTCAGCTGATTCTATTATGGATTCCTTACAAAATTTTGCTGGTACAAAAATAATTGATGCATTTGGATCTAATTCTTCAACAGCTTCATCGACAGAATTAAATACTGGTTTTCCTAAATGTTCCATACCCCCTTTTCCAGGTGTAACGCCGCCAACAATATTTGTTCCATATTCGATAGATTGTTCTGAATGAAGGGTACCCTGAGACCCTGTGAAACCTTGAACAATCAATCTGGTATCTTTATTAACTAGAATGCTCATTTAGCTAGTTCCACTGCTTTCTTGGCTGCATCAGCTAAGTCATTAATACTATCTATTTTAATATCTGCTTTTGAAAGAATTTTTGAACCTTTATCAGCACTATTACCCTCTAATCGAACTACAACAGGTATTTTTACTTCAACTTCTTTGATAGCTGCAATAATTCCTTTAGCAATTAAATCACACCTTACAATGCCTCCAAATATATTCACTAAAACAACTTTCACATCTGGATCTTCGAGTATTATCTTAAATGCTTTAGCAACTCTTTCTTGAGTTGCAGTTCCTCCAACATCGAGAAAATTTGCAGGATTACCTCCATAAAATTTAATAGTATCCATTGTCCCCATCGCTAAGCCAGCTCCGTTTACCATACAGCCTATATTTCCATCTAAAGAAACATAACTTAAATCATTTTTTGCAGCCTCCGCCTCTTGAGGATCTTCTTGAGTTTCATCATACATTTCTAGTAATTCAGGTTGCCTAAAAAGTGCATTTGAGTCTATGTTAACTTTTGCATCCAAACATAACAGATCTCCGCTGTCAGTAATAACCAGTGGATTGATTTCCAATAAACTAAGATCTTTTTCTACAAATAATCTTAGAAGATTGTCAATCATTGAAATAAATTGATTAGTTTGAATATCATTTAATTTTAAAACTTTTGCAATATTCAAAGCGCTATCAGGTAAAGATTTATCACCATAAACTACACCTTGATAAATAATTTTTTCAGGCATATTTTTTGCGACATCTTCAATATTTACACCTCCTTCGCTTGAACCAATAAACACTATTTTTTGTGAATCTCTGTCAATAACAGCACTTAAATAAAGTTCTTGAGAAATATTTGTACATTCTTCTATTAGAATTGAATTGACAGGTTGTCCCTTGGCGTCAGTCTGATAGGTTACAAGGTTATTTCCAAGCCACTTTTCTGCAAATTTTATGCCATCCTCAGGAGTGTTAATTAATTGAACTCCACCAGACTTTCCTCTGCCTCCTGCATGAACCTGAGCCTTGACTACCCAGCTTGTGCCACCTATTTCATTGCATGCATCTGTAACTTCATCAGCACTATATATAATTTTTCCCTTTGAAACAGGTAAATTATATTCTGCAAATAAGGCTTTGCCTTGATATTCGTGAAGGTTCATTATTTTTTATTTCCTATATGAATTGCCTGATTATTTACGGATAAAGCTGCCTCATGAAAAGCTTCTGAAACTGTTGGATGACTAAACATAGTTAATGCAATATCTTCAGCACTTGAACCAAATTCCATTGATATTAAAGCCTGTTGAACTATTTCTGCTGCTGCTGGACCAAAAACATGAACTCCTAGAATAGAATCTGTTTTTTCATCTGAGATCACTTTAACAAAACCAACTGATTGATCTACCGCAAGGGCTCTACCGCTAGCAGCAAATGGAAATTTACCCACTTTGTATTTGATACCACTAGATTTCAATTCATTTTCATTTTTTCCAACCCATGCTATTTCAGGATGTGAATAGATTACATTTGGAACTAAATCATAGTTAACTTCTGCTTGTTTATTCGCAATTCTCTCAGCAACCATAATTCCTTCTTCACTACCTTTATGAGCAAGCATTGGACCCCTAACAACATCACCTACGGCCCAAATATTTTCTACGGAAGTTTGACAGTATTCATTAACTTGAATAAAACCATTTTCAATTTTGATACCTAGATTTTTTGGCAGAACTTTTTCTGAGTTTGGCTTTCTACCTACAGCAACTATTAACTTATCGAATTCAACCTCGATTTCTTTTCCTTTTTGCTCATATTTAACTTTTACTAAATTCTTTAAATCTTTTGTACTAGTAACCTTTGAAGCCAATTGAATATCTAATCCTTGTTTTTTAAATTCTTTGAAAGATTCTTTAGAGATATCTGTATCAGTCATAGGCAAAAAGTCCTCTAGTGCCTCTAAAACAGTTACTTCAGAACCTAGTCTAGACCAAACACTTCCAAGCTCCAGGCCAATAATTCCAGCACCAACAACACCCAATCTTTTAGGAACACTATCGAAAGCTAAAGCTCCAGTACTATCAACGATATGCTTACCAAAACTTGCAGCAGGAATTTCTATAGGAGAGGAGCCTGTGGCGATAATTATATTCTTAGCGTCTACTTTTTCAGAAGAACCATCTGCCTTATCAATTTGAACAGTATTTTTTGAAATTACTTTTCCTTTGCCACAAATACTTTCAACTTTATTTGTTAAAAATAATCCATCTATTCCACCAGTTAGTTTTGAAACAATGTTATCCTTTCGCTCCATCATTGTTTTTAAATCTAATTTCACATCTCCAAGTTGAATTCCATGATCGCTTAGATTTTTTTTAGCATCATAATATCTATGTGACGAATCTAATAAAGATTTTGAGGGTATACATCCTACATTTAGACATGTTCCACCAAAGTTAGGCTTACCTTTATCATTTGATAATTCTTCAATACATAAAGTTTTGAGGCCTAGCTGAGAGGCTCTAATTGCAGCAACATATCCGGCTGGACCGCTACCAATAACAACTACATCAAACATATTTTCTTAATATTATAAATTTAATAACAATCTCTCAGGAGATTCGAGCTGTTCTTTAATAGATACCAAAAAAGTAACAGCTTCTTTACCATCAAGTAACCTATGATCATAACTCATAGCAAGATACATCATTGGTCTTATTACAGCCTCGCCATTTATCGCAACAGGTCTGTCTTGAATTGCGTGCATTCCCAATATTGCAGTCTGAGGTGCATTTAAGATAGGCGTTGAAAGCAATGAACCAAATATACCTCCATTTGAAATGGTAAAGGTACCTCCTTGCATTTCATCGATTGATAATTTTCCATTTCTTGCCTTATCGGAATATTCAAGTATCGATTTTTCAATCTCAGGAAGTGATTTTGTATCTGCGTCCTTAATTATTGGAACCACAAGACCTCTTTCAGTAGAGACTGCCACACCAATATCTTGAAAACCATGATAAACAATATCATCACCATCAATGGATGCATTTACAACTGGGAATTTTTTCAAGGCTTGAACTGCAGCGATAACAAAAAATCCCATAAAACCAAGTTTTACCCCATGTTCTTTCTCAAATTCTGATCCATATTTTGACCTTAATTCTTTAATGGGCATCATATCAACCTCATTAAAAGTAGTAAGCATAGCCGTTTCTTGTTTAACTGAAACCAATCTTTTAGCAATAGTTGATCTTAGTCTTGACATTGGCACACGCTTTTCTGGTCTATCTTCACTGATAGAGGAGCTTGTAAAAATATTTTCTTCTTGATTTTCAGTATCTAAATGGTTGATTACGTCGGCTTTAGTGATTCTATTCCCTTTACCAGATGGTTTTATATCATCTGAATCTATATTTTCTTCAGCAATTATTTTTTTAGCGGCTGGACCAATTTTATTTGTAGATTGTTTGTTCTTAACAGGCTTTGTTTTTGTCTTTTTTTCTGGTTCTTTTTTATCTTCAACATTGTCATTAGTTTTTTCTTTAGCTTTTGAGGATTCTCCAGATTCATCAAATTCACCAATAATTTCTGCACTTTGAACAATTTCACCTTCATCTTTAATTATTTTAGAAATCGTTCCATCAGACTGCGCAATAACTTCAAGGACCACTTTATCAGTTTCTATTTCAGCAATAACATCGTCTTGACTGACATTATCGCCCTCTTTTTTTACCCAATTAGCAATTGTTCCGTCAGCAACAGACTCTGGAAAAGTAGGTGCTTTAATTTTAATACTCATTTACAAATTGCCTCATTAACTAGATCCTTTTGTTGTTGAAGATGAAGCTTCATTAATCCAACTGCAGGTGCTGCTGCTGCTGGTCTGCTTACCAAACTAACCTCAAGACCATCACCTAGCCTATCTAAAACTCTTTGAATTCTGTGTCTATGGCTAAACCACGCGCCTTGATTTAAAGGCTCCTCTTGGCACCATATAAATTCTTGTACATTTTGATACTTTGTAAGGATTTCTTCAAGGTCATCATAAGGAAATGGATACAATTGTTCTATTCTTATAACAGCAATATCTTCGCGATTTTCTTCTTTTTTCTTTTCAATAAGATCATAAAAAACTTTACCTGAACAAAGAATTAAGCGTTTTACCGCCTCAGGTTTTTTTATATCATCATCAATTACACAATCAAAACTTCCGTTTGTTAATTCGTCTAAGTTAGAAACAGCCATAGGATTTCTGAGTAGGCTTTTTGGTGATATTACAACTAGTGGAGTTCTCATTTTTCTTATTGCTTGTCGTCTCAAAAGATGAAAAATTTGTTTTGGAGAACTTGGAACACAAACTTGTATATTTTCAGATGCGCATAATTGCAAAAATCTTTCAATTCTTGCGCTGCTATGCTCAGGACCTTGACCTTCGTATCCATGAGGCAAAAGCATTACAAGACCGGATAATCTTTCCCATTTATGTTGTGCAGAAACTATGAACTGATCAATTACAACTTGAGCTCCATTTGCAAAATCTCCAAACTGAGCCTCCCAAATAGCAAGACCACTTGGCCAAGTAGCAGAATAACCATATTCAAATGCCAATACAGCTTCCTCCGATAGCAATGAGTCATATATATCAAACTTAGATTTATTTTGTTCAGCTATATCCGATAAAGGTATGTAACCCATTCCATTCTTAGAATCAAAAACACAAGCGTGTCTATGTGAAAAAGTTCCTCTTCTGACATCTTGGCCGGTTAATCTTATCGGATAACCTTCATCTAGAAGAGTTGCGTATGCCATTGTTTCAGCATATCCCCAATTTATAGGAATTTCTCCATTATTCATTCTCAATCTATCATCAAAGATTTTTTTAGCTTGTGAGCCAAGATTAAATGATTTTGGTACCTTACAAACAGCTTTCCCAAGCTTCGTAAACTTGTCTTTATTAAACTTGGTATCAACTTTGGGCCACCACTTAACATCCATATATGGCTCCCAATCAAACCAAAGTTGATCATTTGGATTTTTTGCTAAATTTTTTGCAACACTTTCTCCACCTTCAAGAGATTTTCTATATTCACTTTTAATTTTTTTTGCTTCATCAGATGTTAATATTCCATTATCTATTAAATTTGTTTCATACTGATTTAAAACAGATGGATGTTTTGAAATTTTGTTATACATCAAGGGTTGAGTAGCTGAAGGATCATCAGCTTCGTTATGTCCTCTTCTTCTGTAACAAAATAAATCAATAACAATGTCTTTTTTAAATTTGTTTCTATACTTACATGCAATTTTTGCTGCATTTACAACCATCTCCGGATCATCACCGTTCACATGAATTACAGGGGCTTGAATAATCTTTGCTACATCAGATGAATAATCTGTTGATCTTGAGTCATTGATATTGCTTGTAGTGAAACCAATTTGATTGTTTACAATAATATGAATCGTTCCCCCAACATTGAATCCCCTTGTTTGAGACATTTGAAGTGATTCCATAACAACTCCTTGTCCAGAAAAAGAAGCGTCTCCATGAAGAAGAATTGGCACAACTTGTGATCTATCTTTATCTCCAATTCGATCCTGTCTAGCTCTCACGGAGCCAATAACGACAGGATCAACAATTTCTAGATGAGATGGATTATTAAAAAGTGAAACATGTACTTCACCACCAGGTGTTTCAAAGTTTGATGAGAAGCCTAAGTGATACTTAACATCTCCTGTAGAAGCACCCTCTAATTCAGTATCTTCATCAAAAGCAGAGAATAGTTCCGATGGAAGTTTACCTAGTACATTAACTAAAAGATTTAGTCTTCCTCTATGCGCCATTCCAAAACATAATTGCGTAGCTCCCATTGATCCACAGTTTTGAATAACACTTTCAACCAAGGGTACCAATGCTTCAGCGCCATCAATTCCAAAACGTTTCATTCCTGGATACTTTGCAGACAAATATTTTGCAAGACCTTCAGCAGAATTTAGTCTTTCATAAATATTAAGTTTTTCATCAGGATTGAAACTGTATTCAGTTAATTTCGACTCAAATTTCTTTTGAAACCATCTTCTTTCTTCTGAATCGAGAATATGATTACACTCAATCCCAATATTGCCGCAGTAAACTTCTTCCAGCCTTTTTAAAATCTCTCTTAAAGTTAATTTGTTTAAATCTGTAAAAGTATCGGTGTAAAACTCTTCATCTAAATCATCATGCGATAGTCCATGAAACTCAATACTAAGGTCCTCTATTACCCTTCTCTCCATCATACCAAGAGGATCAAGATTTGCTTTTAAATGTCCCCTATTTCTATATGATTGAATAAGTCTAATAACCTTACCCTGTCTTTCATCTATTGTTTTTTTAGTATTGTCAGATGCCTTGACCTTACTTCTTGAAAAGTTTCTAAATTCTTTGATTATTTCTTGATGAGATATTTCTCCATTAGAGTTTGAGTTCTTTGGAAGATTTGTAAAAAAATCAAGCCACTCTTTTGATAAATTTTCAGGATCGTTTATGAAAGTTTCATAGAGACTTTCAAGATAGGCTGCATGTCCCGCCGAGACGTGTGAGCTCCCCCAAAGCTCCTTCATAGATATTGTCATTTTGTATTTTACTGTCTTTTTTTATACCCCGTCAGAGACAATTATATCCTTTTTATTTTTATGTAACATTGATTTTATCTCACCAATTGCCTTATTTGGATTAAGGCCTTTTGGGCATACATTTACACAATTCATTATTCCATGACATCTGTATACACTAAATGGATCAGATAAAGCCTCTAACCTTTCTTGAGTTTTCAAATCTCGAGAATCTGCGAGGAATCTATATGCTTGAAGAAGCGCAGCTGGTCCGACAAATTTATCAGGATTCCACCAGAATGATGGACAGCTTGTAGAACAACATGCACACAATATACATTCATAGAGACCATCTAATTTATCTCTTTCCTCAGGAGATTGAAGTCTCTCTTGTTCCGGTGCTGTTGTTTCGTTCTGTAGAAAAGGTTTTATCTTCTCATATTGAGCATAAAACTCTGTCATATCAACAACTAAATCTCTAATCACAGGCAATCCTGGTAGTGGTCTTAATTCAATTTTATTCCTCTTAATAACGGAAGAAATTGGTGTTATGCAAGCCAGTCCATTTTTACCATTTATGTTCATACCATCAGAGCCACAAACCCCCTCTCTGCATGATCGTCTATATGATATTGATTGATCTTCTTCCTTTAATAAATGTAATAAATCTAAAACCATTATGTCTCTTTCTGGCTTATCAATTACGTAATTTTTCATGTAAGGAAATTTATCCTCTTCTGGATTATATCTATACAAACTTACCTTTAACTTATTACCAAACATTAATATGTCCTTACCTTAGGCGGAAAAGCCTCTACCTTATTAGGTTCAAAATTAACTCCCCTTTTAGAAACTTTTTTTGAAATAGGATCATATATAGTATGACATAACCAATTTTCATCATCTCTGTCAGGATAATCATCTCTAGCATGTGCGCCTCTACTTTCAGTTCTCTGGTATGCAGAAATTGCCGTTGATTCTGCAACCTCAAATAGATTTTGTAATTCAATTGCCTCAACTCTGCTTGTATTAAATGCATCACTTTTATCTTTTAAATGAAGATTATCAACTTTTTCTTTTAGCTCATTTAATTGATCTAAACCTTTCTTCATAAATTCGCCTCTTCTGAATACTCCAAAGTAATTTTGCATACATTCTTGGAGTTCTTTTTTAACATCTGCAGGATCATGTCCGTTTGACGAATCATTTAATTTATTTAGTCTCTCAAGTGACTTTTCAATATCACTTTTAGTTGCAGAATCTACACCACCACCTGATTTTAGTTCACTCTGAATATGTTTTCCTGTTGCTCTTCCAAAAACAACCAAATCAAGAAGCGAGTTTCCACCCAATCTATTAGCTCCGTGAACAGACACACAAGCAGCCTCGCCAGCAGAAAATAATCCAGGTATTAAATGATCCTCATCATTAATTCTTGTGAATGCTTGTCCAGAAATGTTTGTGGGTGTGCCACCCATCATATAATGGCAAGTAGGCACAACTGGAATTGGTTCATAAATAGGATCAACATGTGCAAAAGTCCTAGACAATTCACATATGCCTGGAAGTTTAGAATTTAAAACTTCAGCACCTAAATGATCAAGCTTAAGATAAATGTGATCATTTTTATCACCACAACCTCGACCTTCTAGAATTTCTAATACCATTGAACGAGCGACGACATCTCGGCCAGCTAAGTCTTTTACATTTGGAGCGTATCTTTCCATGAATCTTTCGCCGTCTTTATTAATCAAAAAGCCGCCTTCGCCTCTACATCCTTCTGTAACAAGAGAACCTGCTCCATATATGCCCGTAGGATGAAACTGCCACATTTCCATATCTTGTGCTGGGAATCCTGCTCTTAAAGCCATTGCTAAACCATCACCGGTATTAATCAAAGCATTGGTAGTAGATGCATATATTCTTCCGGCTCCACCTGTTGCAAGAACAGTAGCTTGTGCTTTTAAATATGCAACCTCGCCATTTTCAATTGAAAAAGCAATTACTCCAGTAACTTCATCTTTTGAATTTTTTACTAAATCTACAGCAAACCATTCATTAAGAAAATTAGCACCTTCTTTAACATTATTTTGATACAAAGTATGTAACAAAGCATGTCCAGTTCTGTCTGCTGCAGCACAAGTTCTTGCAGCTTGACCACCTTTACCAAAATCTTTTGATTGGCCTCCAAACGGTCTTTGATATATTCTGCCATTTTCAAATCTTGAGAAAGGAAGTCCCATATGCTCTAGTTCAAATACGGCTTTAGGTCCTTCAGAACATAAATATTCAATAGCATCTTGATCTCCAATAAAATCAGCACCTTTAACTGTATCGTACATGTGCCATCTCCAATCATCATTTGGATCAGCGCTCGCAATTGCACATGTTATTCCGCCTTGTGCTGATACAGTATGAGATCTTGTCGGGAAGACTTTAGATACAACGGCGGTTTTTAAACCTGATTTAGCTAGCTCAAGAGATGCTCTCATTCCAGAGCCTCCTCCACCAACAATTAGAGCATCAAATTCAATTTTTTTTATATTATTAGTAAAGATATTATTCATATTATTTATAATTAAATATCATTATACATTATAACCATATTATATAAAAAATGGCAGTTAAATACACAATGCCTAACAATCCAAAAATTAAATAATAAATATATCTCAAGGTATCAGCCCTTCTTGAAAGGCTTACATTTAAAAAGCCAAGAGTTCTTTTTGTTAAGTAATCTGTTCCAACTGTCCAAAGTCCAATGAAGGCATGTAAAACAATAACTAGAAATACAATGGAAGAGAGAAATCTGACTTGAAATGAGAGAAAAAAATCAGACCAGGAGAAAAAATTAATATCTTGATTGTTGAATATAAAACTGAATATATAAATTAGATAGCTTAGTATTATAAGTGAGGTGTATCTTTGCGTATACCAAATAAATGAACCTTTCATATAAACAAATATCCAAAAAAAACTAGTGAAGTTGCTATCCATAAAACTATTGTAAAAATAGATGAATAATATGATCCATTTAGAGACTCACCTATATGAAAAAAATCCATAATTAAATGCCTAATACCGGTAAGTATGTGATACCAAAATATAGCAATACTTAAAAAAATAAAAATAGAAAACGCAGAAATTGATGTAATTTCAATTATAAGTCTTTCAAAAGAAGCCTTTGAAGATATTGATTGATCAATCATATATAACATCATAGGAAGTGTTATAAAAAAAACATACATGCCTGACAATCTGTGAGTTATAGATGAAAAGGCAGACATAGGTAGTCTGATTTTTGTTAAATCTAGATATACTGGTCGTTCTTGCATTGTGTGCTAAATTATAAATATAAATAATTTATTATTAGATTCAATTATAACGCAGATTTTTAGTTCAAATTGATAATTAGAGATTACTTTTTTGATTTTTTGATATGCTTTACTAATCGTTTTCTTTTTTTTATCTGTCTTTCTGAAAGTTTATTTTTTTTACCCTCATAGGGATTATCAGATTTTCTGAAAATAATTTTAAGCTGAATACTTTTTAAATCTAGTTCAGTCCTGAAGGAGTTTTCTAAATATTTACGATAATTTTTTGGAATTTTTTTATCTTGATTAGAATGAATAATAAAAGTTGTTGGATGAATCCCTCCAAAATGAACGTGTTTAAACTTTATTTGTCTGCCAGATATTGAAGGGGGAGGATTTGTTGTTATAAATTTTTCTAATAATTTATTAAGCATTGATGTCGTAAAATTCCTTTGAGATTTTCTTATAATATTATTAGCTAATTCAAAAACTCTATTAAAACCTTTCTTATTTAATGCAGATATTTCAACTTGTTCGATATTTCTTAGAAATTCAGATTGCATTTTTTTTGTAAGATATTTTGTTTTCAATTCTTTTTTACTTACTAAATCAACTTTATTTAATGCAAAAAGTACTGGTTTCCCATTATCAATGATCATGTTGAGTATCTTCATGTCTTGATCAACGACTCCGTCATCTATGTCACAAATGAAAATTACAATGTCGCTTTTATCAATAGCATGCATTGCTCTTACAAATGAAAAATATTCAACTTTATGATTACGTTTGTAACCTTTTCGAATACCAGCAGTATCAATTAAAACAAATTCTTCATTATTAAATATAAATGGAACACTTATTGCATCAATGGTAGTACCTGCAATCTCGCTTACTATCAATCTGTCCTCATTTATTAATTTATTAATAAAAGTTGATTTGCCAGCATTTGGCCTCCCAAGAATAGCGACTTTTTTACCCTCAGGAAATTCAATGTCAGCTTTTGTTGATCTTTTTTCGAGCTCTTGCTTAATTTTATTTAAATTTTTTGAGTGTTCAGCACTAATTTCTAGATAGTTCTCAACCCCCTTCTTTTTAAGATCTTCTTTTATAAGACCATCAGATTTTTTATCAATTTTATTCAGGATCGTGATGTATTGTTTATTTAATTTTCTTAACTTGGAAATAATTTCAAAATCAAGATTGCTCAAACTCTCTGAACCATCTAACAAAAATAAAACAACTTCTGATTCTTCAACAGCTATCCAAGCTTGATTAGAGATAGCTTCTTTAATTTCATCACTATCTTTTGCAATTCCTCCTGTATCAACCAATAAAGCTCTTTTATCTTTAAGTTTCAAAAAACCATAATTTCTATCTTTGGTGAGGCCAGGAAAATCTGAAACTATTGCATCTCGAGAATTTGTAAGTTTGTTAAAAAGGGTTGATTTTCCTACGTTAGGTCGACCAATTATTGCTATTGAAGTAAACATTTTTAAAATTCATTTTATATATTTATTGAATAAAGGTTGAACGCTTCATCTATTATATATAAGCTGTCACTTCTGCTTAATATTGATTTAATTGGTTTTCTTGAGATTTTTTTTCTGCCAATAGTTTTTCCATTTAATGTGTCAATTACATGAACATATCCCTCAAAATCTCCAACAACAAGACTACCCTTATAGCTAACAGCATTTGATAAATCTCTGTTTATATAATCATCATTGGTCCATGATTCTTGCAATGTCTTAAGGGCAAAACTTCTTAAACCAGAATTCGCTTCTACAATTGTTAACATTCCTCTTGAAACAATTGGAGAATAAAATGATGAGGTCTCATAACTCCACACTGACCTTTTTTGAGCTGTATCAAAAATATTTAAATTACCTTGATAGTTTGTGGTATAAATCAATCCTCCATCTACTACAGGACTGCTATCAGAATCTATAAGGTTTTCTAATTCTGAAACTCCTTTCACATATGAAATTGCTCCATCCCATACTTGAAATCCAGAATTTAATTCAAATACACCCAACCTTCCGTTATCAAATGAAACATAGACAAGATCATCAACAATTACTGGACTGCTACTTCCTCTTACTGTTAAAAGAGGTAATTTAGATCTATAAGACCATAAAATTTCGCCATTTTCTCTATCAAGCCCTAAAAGTTCTCCAGAGCCAGTCTTAACAACTACTACCTTTGCATCAATTGCAACTTTGCTAAGTACTTCACCTTTTACATTAGTGGACCATAATTTTGATCCATCATTTTGATCAACAGCAATTACATTTCCATCTATATCTGAGACAACTACTAAACCAAACCCAGCAGATGTCCCAGAAGCTAAAAAATTAAGTTCAATAGACCAATTCCTATCTCCGGTAGATGCATTAATTGATGATACATTTCCAGAAGCATCACTAAAAAAAAGATTTTGTGCACTAAAGTCAGGTAAAAAATTACCGATTTCATTTTCTCCTTTAAAGGAGTTTTTCCACTCAATAACAATATTTTTCTGATTTGAAAAAGCAACAAGTTCTTTTGGTTCATCTGGATCTATTTCATCACTTTTCCAGAATCTCAATCCATCCATTGATGAACATGAGCTGATAATGAAAATAGAGCAAAGTACTATTAAGTTTTTGTATTTAAAAGATTTCATTTTACATATCAATGTTGGAAATCTTCATTGCAACAATAGTTTGTGAAGATTCATCAGTATATTTATTTGCAGCTTTTTCATATTGAGATATTGCTAGTTCGATTTTGCCTTGCTCAAGCAAAATATCTCCAGTTAGCTCATGAATATAGCCATTTGTGTCTGATGATGAATATAAATCAATCATTTCAAGAGCTTCATCATATTTCTCCATCGAAAGAAGTAATCTTGAGGCACTTACTCTTCCAATTTTGTTATAAATTCTATTTCCATTAAATCCATTGGTTATTTCAATGAGTTTTTTAAAGTTGTCCAGCGAATCCATATAGTTATTAGAATTTGCATCAAAATTTGCTTTACTCAGTAATGCTAACTGCGTATAGCCAGTATTTTTATAATCATTTAAAAATTTATCTAGTAAATTATTTAGATTTTCATTATTTGGATTTTCTTGAGATATTTCTACAAGCCATTCTTTGTAGACTAAAGCTGCCTGCTCAGATTTCTTTTTTTCTAGCTGATTATTTACAACAAAATAAGTAACAGCGCCAAGAAGTATAACAGCCAACAAAATAAGTAAATTCTTATATTTATCAATAAATTTTAAAAATGGAGCGAATCTCATTTCATTTTCGTATACGTTACTCATAATTCGACTCTAACTTAAATTTTTAATAAAGTTTTCTATTTCGTTTAAATTCATAGTAGATTGGTCTGAATCTTCTTTATTTAGTGGTTTTATAATCACTGTCTTTGATTCTATCTCCTCGTCTCCTACTATAAACGCGTATGCAGCCCCATTCTTATTAGCCCTTCTCAATTTAGATTTTAAGCTTCCTTGAGATAATTGAACATCAATATCAATATTTTTGTTAATTGATCTAAGTTCGTGCGATATTTTATATGCTTTTGCTTCAGAATTACTAGAAATAATTATGAAAGAAATTAAAGTTCTATTTTTATTTTCTTGATATGAAATGAGAGCAAGTCTTTCAATACCTATAGCCATTCCTATAGCTGGTAGATCTTTACCTCCAAGTTGTGCGCTCAAATTATCATACCTGCCACCGCCTAAGTATGCATCTTGAGCACCTAAATCTTCTGATATTGCCTCAAAAACAAAGCCAGTATAATAATCCAAGCCTCTTACTAAGTTGAAATCTATTTGAATTTCACATTTGTCAGAAAATAATTCCTGTATAGATTTTAGTAACTCTTTTGAACTATCTTGCAGATAATCTGAAATTGAGGGCGCCTTCTTCAAAATCTCTATAGTATTTGGATTTTTTGAGTCTAAAATTCTTAAAGGATTACTATCTAATCTTAATAAATCTTTTTCATCTAAATTAGATTTCATTGGTGTTAAATAATCTACAAGCGCCTTACAAAATAATTTTTTCGTATTAGAGTCTCCAAGATGATTAATTTTTATGAGGGGTTTTCTTATTTGTAATTTTCTATTGAGTTCACATATCAAAGAAATCATTTCAAATTCTGGAGCACCTTCTGGATAACCCAAAATTTCTATTCCTGCCTGATTGAACTGTCTATATCTTCCTTTTTGAGGTCTTTCATACCTCCACATTGGCCCTAAGTACCATAACTTATGAGTTTCTCCATCTAATTTTTTTTCAATAATAGATCTCATAACACTTGCAGTTCCTTCAGGTCTAAGTGTTATGCTTTTGTCATTTTTATCTGAGAAAGTATAGAGTTCTTTATTAACTATATCTGAAGTATCGCCTACTGATCTCTTAAAAAGATTTGTATTTTCCAGAGCAGGTGTTCTGATTTCAGACATCGCATAATTAGTAAAAATTTCTTTCAATATTTTTTCGGTTTGGAATACTTTATTGGCTAACACATTCTCATCTGCCTTAGTCTCAATCAAATCAGTCATTCCTGTTAATGAATTAATCTTTTCCATATTAACTTCTCAGAATGATCTTTTCAGATTCAATTTTTTGTTTTGAGATTTTAGATCTCACCTGCTCTTCAAGCTCATCAACAAGATCCTCATTTGAAATTTTTTTGTTGGGAGTGCCGTCAACATACAAAAGATTATTTGGGCTTGCTCCAGTTAATCCAATGGTTGCAGCCTTGCTTTCACCTGGACCATTCACGTAACAACCAATAATAGCAACCTCTATATCATCTGAGATATCCTCTAACCTTTGTTCAAGTTCGTTAACAACTTCAATAACATTAAAGTTTTGTCTTGAACAACTCGGACATGCAACAATTTTAACCCCTCTACTTCTTATGTTGAGGCTCTTCAATATATCCCATCCGATTTTAATTTCATCTACAGGATCAGATGCTAGAGAAATTCGTATAGTGTCTCCAATTCCCTCTGACAAAAGCATCCCAACACCGATAGATGACTTTACCGTTCCAGCTCTGTAACTTCCAGCCTCAGTAATTCCAAGATGAAGAGGCTGATCAATTATATTTGAGATTTTTCTGTATGCTTCTACTGTCATTTCAATATTTGACGCCTTAAGACTCATTTTGTAATTTTCGAAGTTAAATTTATCTAAAATATCAACATGCCTAAGCGCAGACTCTACTAAAGCATCTGCATTTGGTTCACCATATTTTTTTTGAAGATCTTTTTCTAGTGAACCAGCATTAACTCCTACCCTGATTGGAATATCATTATCAGTTGCAGCACTTATAACTTCTTTTACTCTGTCTTCTTTTCCAATATTACCAGGATTTATTCGAAGACAATCTGCAGAATCTGCAACTTCTAGAGCTATTTTATAATCAAAATGAATATCAGCTACCAATGGAATATTTACTGCATTTTTGATCTTTTTAAATGCTTTTGCTTCTTCAAATCCTGGAACAGAGACTCTAACAATATCTGCGCCTGCTGCTTCAAGATCCTTAATTTGGTTTATAGTTGAAACCTCATCACAGGTGTCTGTGTTTGTCATAGATTGAATTGATATTGGATTATTGCCTCCAACAGGAACATTACCAACCTTTACGACTTTAGTTTTTTTTCTTTTAATCCAGTTACTCATTTAAAAATTAATGGTATTTACCCCAGTTAGTCTATTAGCATTAGTCAAAAAATCTATTTCATTATTATTATATGACCCTTTAACAAAATCAGCATTACCAACAATTATTTTAAAAGGTATTTCAATTTGACGCTCATAAATATCTCCATTAGAAAATATCTGTGCCTCAATGAGCTCATTTTCAACATATAACTCAATCCAAGATTCTCCTGAAAATTCTAAAATTAGATTTTTATCTACGTTTTGTATATTGGTTGATGAGTGATTTTTTTGATTCACATTTTCTACAATTTCTGCAACATTATCGATATTAATATTTTCTTGTGGAATAACATCAGATAGTGGTTCAGTTTTAACTAAATAATAAATTCCAAAAATAACTATTAAAGCTATGGCAACAATCACATATAAATTTTTAAAAATGAAATCAAAATTATTTTCAAAAGCAATCTCATTGGAAATTTTTTTATGTTTTTTCTCTATTTTTTGATCAAAAAGACTTGGAAATTCTAGTGAAATTTTTAAAAAATTTTTGTATTTATTAAAATAAGCTTTTGCAAATGATTCGCTTGGAAAGATACTATAATTTCCTTTTTCTATTGCTCTGATATAGTCTTTATTGATAAATAACTTTTCAGAAATTTCTTCAATTGTAAAACCAATATTATTTCTTTTTTCAGAAAATTTTTTTCCTGTTTTTACAGAACTAGCTGACTTTAATTCGTTACTCATTATATTGATCTATGCTTAATTAAATTCTTGCCCTTTATTGTATTTGAGAGCTCTCCAACTAATTGACCACAAGCAGCATCAACACCATCTCCCCTCGTGACTCTTAATGTTGTAATGAATCCTTTTTCTATTAAATATTTTTTAAAAGATTTCATTGTACTTTCCTTTGATCGTCTGTAGTCAGAGCCATTAAAGCTGTTAAATGGTATTAAATTAATCTTGCATGAAACATTTGATAACAATACTGCTAGTTTTCTAGCATGATTAATTGAATCATTTACTCCATCTATCATTATATATTCCATAGTAATATTTTTTTTTGATTCGAAGTGACTTAAATAATCCTTACAGGCTTTGATTAATTGTTTTATAGGATATTTTTTATTGATTGGGACTATTTCATCTCTTAATTTATCATCTGGCGCATGAAGTGATATTGCAAGTGAAACATCAATATCTCTTGATAGTTTATTAATCTTTGGAACTATTCCAGAAGTGCTGATAGTTATTCTTTTTCTAGAAAGTCCATATGAATTTTGATGTTTCATAATTTTAGCCGATTCTATAACAGCATCATAATTTAGAAGAGGTTCCCCCATGCCCATAAAAACTACATTCGTAATTGGTTTATTGTTAGTAAAGTTAGCTAACCACATTTGACCTATAATTTCATCACTACTTAAATCTTGATCAAAACCCTGAGCTCCTGTTGCGCAAAAAGTACACTGCAAAGCACAACCTGCTTGTGATGAAACACATAACGTTCTTCTATTTTTTTCAGGGATTATGACCATTTCAATAATTGAACCTGAATCGAGTTTTATTAGATATTTTTTTGTTCCTTCATCGGAAATGTATTCTTTATAAATTTTGGGGGGTTTTATTATTGAGACAGAATTTAATTTCTTTCTTAAGTCTTTATTAAAATCTGTCATGTTGTCAAAATCTATGACACCTTTTTGATGAATCCAGCTAAGCAATTGCTTTGCTCTATACTCGGGTTCGCCTAGCTCAGAAAAAAAGCTTTTGAGCGACTCAAATGAGTAACCCAAAAGATTAATTTTTTTTGACAACTTATTTATTCAATATTTCTTCTGTATTAAAGAAATACTCAATCTCCCTTTTAGCACTTTCAACAGAGTCTGACCCATGAACAGCGTTTGCATCAATGCTATTAGCAAAATCTGCTCTAATTGTTCCTGGAGCAGCTTCTTTAGGATTAGTACTACCCATCAAGTCTCTATTTTTTTGGACCGCATTTTCACCTTCTAATACTTGAACAAAAACTGGTCCTGAAGTCATGAATTTTTTTAGGTCGTTAAAAAACGGCTTGCCTTCATGTTCAGCATAAAATCCCGATGCCATTTCATCTGACAAATGAACTAATTTACCCGCAACAAGATAAAGATTATTTTCTTCAAATCTTGATATTATTTTTCCAATAACATTTTTACCAACTGCATCTGGTTTAATAATTGAAAGTGTTCTCTCGGTTGACATATCAATATCCCTAAAATTAATTGATTATTATATTAAAGTTATTGACTTTCTTCTATCCAATGCATTTGAATAGCTTCGAGAATTTTTTCGTTAGATTTTTCAGGATCTCCTATAAAATTATCAAGGTTACAAATCTTTTTATGTAAATCAGGAAAGCTAATCCATTGGGGATCCATATCAGGAAATCTATCATTTAGCTCAATTGCTATATCTAGAACATCAAGCCAATCAAGATCTTGCATTAATGATCTTCCGATACCATATTGATGTTGTATTTAGGTAACTCTATTTCGATCTCCTCATTATCTGGAGGGACAGCTTGGCAACTTAACCTTGATGTTTGCTCTAAGCCCCAGGCCTTATCAAGCAAATCTTCCTCTATATCACTTGCGTCTTCAAGTGTTTCAAAACCTTTTCTAACTATGCAATGACAAGTTGTACATGCAGCTGACATCTCACACGCATGCTCGATTTTGATATTATTTCTTAATGCTGCCTCACAAATTGTCTCTTCTGGTAAAGACTCTATTTCAGCACCATTGGGGCATATTTCCTCGTGAGGCCATATCTTTATTTTAGCCATAATCTAAAGTGTAAAACTTTCGCCACAACCGCATACAGCTTTCGCATTTGGGTTTATGAATTTAATACCTTGGTTAAGACCCTCATCAACGTAATCAACCATACTGCCTTTCAAAAATGAAAAGCTATTTGAATCAATAAAAATTTTACAGCCGCCTTTCTCATAAGTTATAAAATCATCAATGATGTCATCAACAAAATCAAAAGTGTATTCATAACCTGAACATCCTGCCTCTTTAATGCCTAATTTGATACCTATACCCTTTCCTCTTTCCTTTAAAACTTTTGAAAAATGCTCAATCGCACTATCTGAAAAGTTTAGATCTGTGGAATTAAATGTTTCCATAACTTATTTATTGTTTTGCTTCGTAATCTTCAATTGCCTGCCTAATTGAATCCTCTGCAAGGACAGAACAATGAATTTTTATTGGTGGTAACTCTAAAGCCTCAACAATTTCTACGTTCTTGATTGCTTTTGCTTCTTCTAAAGTCTTACCAATTAGCATTTCAACAAGTTCGCTTGATGATGCTATAGCAGATCCACAGCCATATGTTTTGAATTTCACATCCTTGATTACATGAGTATTGCCTTTAGGTTCGCACTTGATTTGCAACTTCATAACATCACCACACGCTGGCGCACCAACCATACCTGTTCCAACATTTGCATCTTTTGGATCAAATCTTCCTACTTTAAATGCTTCAGGATTATTTAATGTATTTTCAAATTTTTCTACTACTTTTTTACTATATGCCATGCAGTTCTCCTAATGTGCGTTCCATTCAACTGTATCTAAATCAATTCCATCGAGATGCATTTCCCAAAGTGGGGAAAGCTCTCTGAGTCTATGGACGACGTTGCCAAGAATATCTAATGTATTATTTACATCATCATCACTTGTAAATCTTCCAAAAGAAAACCTTATTGAGCTGTGAGCTAATTCATCTTTTCTTCCCAAGGCCCTTAATACATATGAAGGTTCCAAACTAGCTGATGTACATGCAGATCCTGATGAAACTGCAATGTCTTTTAATCCCATTATTAGAGACTCACCTTCAACAAAATTAAAACTTACATTTAAAATATTTGGAACTTTATTATTAAGATCACCATTAATGTATACATGATCAATTTCTTTTACTTTGTCTAAAAATTTTTCATGATATTTAGAGATTTTTTTGTGATCTTCTTCCATTTCTTTACTAGCCAAGCGGAATGCTTCGCCCATGCCTACGATTTGATGAGTTGCTAGAGTTCCAGATCTCATACCTCTTTCATGACCACCGCCATGGATTAAAGCCTCAAGTCTAACTCTAGGTTTTCTTCTTACGTATAATGCGCCAACACCTTTTGGCCCATATGTTTTATGAGCAGAAAAGGACATAAGATCAACTGACATTTTTTCTAGGTCAATATCCACTTTACCTGTACTCTGGGCAGCATCAACATGAAAGAAAATTCCTTTATCTCTGGTAACATCACCAATCTTTGATATGTCATTGACAGTTCCAAGCTCATTATTAATATGCATAATTGAAACTAGGACAGTTGAATCCTTAATTGCGGACTTTACTGCTTCTGGGCTTATGACACCTTTATCATCTGGATCGAGATAAGTAACTTCGAAACCTTCTCTTTCCAGTTGCCTGCATGGATCTAAAACTGCTTTATGTTCAATCTTTGAAGTAATAATGTGATTGCCCTTAGACTTATAAAATCTAGCAACGCCTTTTATAGCCAAATTGTCTGCTTCTGTTGCACCAGAAGTCCAAACAACTTCTCTTGGATCACAATTGACTAAATTTGCAACATGAGATCTTGCTTCTTCAACAGCTTCGTCAGCTTTCCATCCAAACCGATGTGAACGTGAAGCAGGATTTCCAAACTCTCCCTCAGGAGTCAAAAACTCCATCATTTTAGATGCTACTCTAGGGTCAACTGGAGTTGTTGATGCGTAGTCTAAATAAATTGTGGATTGTGTGCTCATCTAATTTATCTCTTTAACTTTAATATATGGACTGTTATTAGTTTCTACAAGGCTCTCTATTGTTATTTTTTCTAAATAATCTTCAACAACGATATTTAACTCATGCCATAAATCATGAGTACTGCACTTTTTACCATTATGACATGCAGAAGTTCCTGAACATTTAGTAGCATCAAGCACTTCATCAACGGCATGCATGACCTCTTTTATTGAAATACTTGATGGATCTTTAGCGTATAAATATCCACCGTTTCTTCCTCTTATACTCTTAACGATGCCAGCAATCCTCAGCTTCCTGAATATCTGCTCAAGATAAGTTAATTCAATATTTTGATTTGCTGAAATATCACTCAAAGAAACTGGTCCTGAGACCTGCAAAAAACTTAGTTCTGTAAGTGCGCTAACAGCATATCTACTTTTTGTAGTTAGTCTCACGGAGTGAATTATAAATACCTGACTAATTTAGTCAAGTTTCTATATTCATACCTAATCTGTCTGCGACTTGGTGATATGATTCTACGACGTCACCTAAACCTTGCCTAAATCTATCCTTATCCATTTTTTTCAAAGTTTCTGAATCCCACAATCTACATCCATCGGGAGTGAATTCATCAGCAAGGAGTATTTTATCTTTGTAAAGACCATACTCAACTTTAAAATCAACCAATATAAGACCAGAATCAAGAAATAATTTTGATAATATTTCATTAACTAAATATGTCTGTTTTTTCATTTCTTGTATATGCTCATGACTGGCCCATCCAAATGAAATAATATGCTCATCATTAATTAAAGGATCGCCAAGATCATCATCTTTAAGGAAAAATTCAAATAATGGATTTTCTAGCACCAATCCATCTTCTGTTCCTAGTCTCTTACATATTGAGCCTGAAGCTCTATTTCGAATCACACACTCTATCGGAAACATATCCAATTTATAAACAAGTGAGTCTGTACTATCAATAACTTCAATTAGATGGGATTCAACTCCATTATCTTTTAGATGATTCATGATGAATGCATTGAATTGATTATTAACAGCTCCCTTACCTAATAAAGCTTCTCTTTTTTTACCATCAAATGCAGAAGTGTCGTCACTAAAATGCATAATTAAATGATCCTCATTCTCAGTAGAGAACATGGATTTTGCTTTCCCTTTAGTTATTTCATTAATTTTTTTCATTAGCTTAAAGACTCATTTATTTTTGATAAAAGTAATTCTGATTCTTCAATATTACCATTTTTTGATATCGCTCTTACATAAGATTTATTATTTTCTTGAGTGATAGTTATTTCAAATTGAGAACTCTTTCCAAATTCATTATTTTGAGAATTATCACTTGAGCTTCTGCCTCCAAAAAGTCTAAATCTTCTTTCGTCACTTTCTGCAAAACTCACATAGAATGTTCCATTACTTCTATCTCTATCATTTGTTACTATTTCAGCAGCATTTAAAGCTTTACTGACAGATGACCAAGCACGATCAAAGTTTAAATCTAAAGAAATGACAGTCATTCCATTTTGAGTAAAATTTTTTGCTTTTTTCATTTCATTTAGATTTTGTGCCGCTAGAGATGTGCCAGTGAAATTCGATAAAGAATCTGCATAATAATCTATCATTTTTTCCATTTCCATTTGAACAAATTCGGGATCACTCTCAATATCGCCACTAATTTTGTTAATTTTGTAAAGAAATACTTCTGTTGATGCCTCCTTTATCCCATGCTCAACCCTCATTTGTAATTTTGATGATTGTGAGAAATCTATATCTATTTCTCCAGAAACTGGATCAGCTTTAATAACATCATATTCGGATGTATCCCAATAATTTTTTGATATAGGCCATGAGGTAGAAGGAAGAGTTTCTATGTATATCCACATCAACTCTCCCAGTCTTCTTAGTTGAACAGAACTATCACCTGATGAAGAAAAAATTTGTCTTGGCTTAGGAACTTCCAATACGTTTTCTATATTTGATGGGTCCCCGACTGGATAGTGGTTCTCAGTATCGGGGGAGTCTAAGTCACCTGGTATAGTTATATCAGATTCAATTTCTTCTTCCAAAAAATCATATTTTTTTTCTGGAAAGTAACCATTGGGCCCTCCTATAATTGAACAGGATGTAACAAAAAATATTAATGTGAAAATAGTAAATAAATGTTTCATATTAATTTTAATTTTAACATCTCATTTGTAATGTCTTCTTGATATATTTTATCAAGTTCCTCAAGTGGCAACCTAATAGAGTTTTTTATTAAGTTCATTTTAAATAACATCCATTTTACTGGTATTGGATTTGATTCAATAAATAAAAGATCATATAAATTTGAAAGAGTATTATCAATAAAAGTAGCTTCATCATGTTTTTTTTCTTCAACAAGTTTACATATCTCAGATATTTTGTTTGGTACAACATTCGCAGCCACTGAAATTACTCCATCACCACCTTTTTGAATCATCTTTATAAATGAAGGGTCATCTCCTGAAAATAATTGAAAATTTTGGTTATTAGATGAAATGGATATTAAATCATCAATTCTTTCTTTGGAATCAACAGCCTCTTTAATGCCGACAATATTATTATGAGTAGATAGAATTTCAACTGTTTCAGGCAATATATCACATGCAGTTCTTGACGGTACATTGTATAAAATTTGTGGTATGTCGACCTCATTTGCAAGTTTTGTGTAATGACTTATAAGTCCTTTTTGAGTTGGTTTGTTGTAATATGGTGTAACAATTAAAGCAAAATCTGCTCCGTTTTGTTTTGACTCTTGAGTTAACTCTAATGCCTCTGAAGTGGAGTTAGCACCGGTTCCAGCTATTACAGGGACTCTTGAATTAACATGCTCTACTGTATGTTTAATAACTTCTACATGCTCATCAACTTCTAGTGTAGCTGACTCTCCAGTAGTGCCAACAGATACTATGCCATTAGTGCCTTGATTAATATGCCAATCTATAAGTTTTTCTAATGACTCATAGTCAACTTCGCCGCCCTCTTCCATCGGCGTAACTAATGCTACTAAACTACCTTTTAAAGCTTGCATCATTCTTAAAATAAGTAAAAAATACGACTATACACTATTTTATTTAAATTTTTTAAAAGGAAAACATGGAAAAAAAACTTGAAGGAAAAAAATGTCCAAAATTTTCAGGAGATTGTACTGGAGATAAATATTTATCAAATGATGATTTTATTGGAAAAAACATAGTTATTTATTTTTATCCAAAAGATAGTACGCCCGGTTGTACCACTGAAGGACAAGATTTTAGAGATAATTATAAAAGTTTCCAAAAACTTAATACAGAAATTCTTGGAGTTTCAAGGGATAGCATAAAATCTCATGAAAATTTTAAACTAAAGCAGTCCTTTCCTTTTGACCTTTTATCTGATCCTGAGGAAAAAATGTGCAAATCTTTCGATGTTATTAAATTAAAATCTATGTACGGAAAGGAATACCTTGGTGTTGATAGGTCAACATTTTTAATATCTTCAGATGGTAAAGTAGTTAAAGAATGGAGATCTGTTAAAGTTAATGGTCATGTTGATGAAGTATTGGAAGAAGTTAAAAAACTTTAAAGTATAAATTTCTATTTACGACAATCCAGGCCAAGCATTCCACACAGCTTTTATAAATGTTGCTAATGGGATAGAAAAGAATACGCCCCAAAAACCAAATAAACTTCCAAAGATAAATACTGCGAGAATTATTACTATGGGATGTAACTTTACAGCCTCTGAAAAAATTATTGGTACTAAAAGATTTCCATCAAGAAATTGAAGTAATAAATAAAGGCCAATTAATAAGTAAAATTGCGTCCCCAAACCGAACTGCAAAAGCCCAATAATTACTATAGGGATTGTGATTGAGAAAGCTCCAACATATGGTATCAATACTGATAACCCTACTAGTACAGCCAATAAAGCTCCATAATTAAGGCCGAATGAAGCAAAAAGAATTGCTGCAGCAATCCCCACTATAAATATCTCAAGAACTTTACCTCTTACGTAATTACTAAGCTGAACATCCATTTCAGACCAAACTTGTGAGAGCATTGCTCTATCACCAGGAATAATCCTTAGACAGCCCTCGATTATATTTTTTCTATCAAAAAGGAAAAAATAAACAAGTATTGGAAATAAAATAATATATAAAAGCACTGTTATAGTACTCTGAATTCCAGAGATTGAAGATTTAACGATATTTTGCGTTATTGATGAAAGCTCTGATGATACTGCCTGGAAAAATACAGAGATTTGATCTGAATTAACCAAATCTGGAAATGCTGCAGGTATTGTAGAGACAAAATTTAAAAATTCATTAAATAATCTTGGTATATCAAGCACAAAGGATTGTAATTGAACATATAGTAAAGGAATGAGCCAAGTAAACATGGCTGCTCCGACAATAATAAATACTGAGAATGCGATTATTGTTGAAACAGGTTGAGTAACTCCATATGTTTCTATCTTTTTTTGAAGACCTACTAGTAAATATGCAACAACAATACTTATAATAAAAGGAGTCAAAACCTCAATAAATAAACTAAACAAAATTAAAGTTGAGAGGATTATTAAAAAGAATATAACTGTTTCCTCATTACTAAAAATGCGCCTGAATATATTTTTAAAATGTTCGATCATATAAATTCTATGGACATTATATATAAGAATTTGCTAAAAAATATTAAACTTTTCTTCTATATACTGTTCTAACTAAAAATTTTAGTTATTATTTTTGTAATGAAAATTCTTATAACATCTATTTTAACGATATTTATTTCGATAAACCTTGTCTCTTTTGATGAAGATATTAAAGAAATAGACTTACCCGAACTTGGTGATCGCGTCTCGGGAGCTGTTTCTTCTGATGAAGAAAAAGCTATAGGTGAAATGTTTCTTCAACAAGTATATTCAAATGCACCTTTAATATCAGATCCAATTATTTTTGAATACACAGAGCATTTAATTTATAGACTTTCTGAATATAGCCAAGTTAAAGATAGATACTTTAAGATTTTATTAATTGATGATGACTCCTTAAATGCATTTGCTGCTCCTGGCGGAATAATTGGCGTTAATGGAGGGTTGTTTCTATATTCAGATAATGAAGGACAATTTTCATCAGTACTTGCTCATGAATTAGCTCATCTTAGTCAAAGGCACTTTGCAAGAAATGTTCTTAAATCAAAAGATAGTAATCTTGCTTCAGCACTTGTAATGGTTTCTTCAATCGCTATTGCACTAATCAGTAATAACCCAAATGCTATGGCAGTAGGTCCAGCAATACTTCAATCTCAGAGCCTTAGATATAGTCGATTGTTTGAAAAAGAGGCGGATAGAGTTGGTTTTGCAAATCTTGTTAAGGCAGGATATCACCCAGAATCAATGGGAGAAATGTTTGAAAATATGAATGAAATAAGAAGGCTATCTGGAGATCTTCCGCCAGAATTTTTACTCACTCATCCACTTTCATCCTCAAGAATAAGTGACGCATTTAATGCTGCAGAAAATTTACCAACAGAAGGTACAAAAAAAAACTCACTAGAATTTTCTTTAATTAAGGCTAGATTAGAAATTTATTATGAAAATATTTCTCAAAATTCTTTAAGAAAATTTAGGGAGCGTGTAAATCAAGATCCTACAGAATCTAACTTATATGGTTTAGCACTTGCTCATCAAAAAAATAATAATTATGAGGAGAGTCTTGAATTAATTAATAAGCTAATATCTTCATATCCCAAAAATTTAGTTTTGAACAATACTAAGGTAGATTTTCTTTTTGAATCTGGAAAATATGAAGATGCACTAATTCATGTAAATAAATTTTTGGAAATATCTCCAAGAAATTATCCCCTTTCAATATCAAAATCAAAAATACTATTGTCAATGGAGAGATACTTTGAATCAGAAGAAATAATAAGAGATCAACTTCTAAGAAAAAATAATAATCCTGACTTGTGGCTTTTACTTTCGGAAATTCAAAGAAGTAGCAAAAACATTATTGGTTACCATCAAAGTCGAGCCGAATATTTTTTACTTCTAGGGCAAAATGAAAGAGCGTTGAATCAATTAGAATTTGCTCTAAAGCTAACACAAAATAATTTTCAAGTCTCTGAGAGAATAATGACTAAAATGGTTGAAATTAAAAAAGAAATTAACGAATCTAGAGGTCTTTAGTATTAATATTTCTAGATATCCTGATACCTAACATAGAAAGAAAACCTGCTATTGGAATTGCTATTAATGGCAAACTATTTGCAGCAATGCTTGTTAATTTTCCAATAGCAATAAATCCACTTCCGGATAAGTCGCCAAACCTTGATATAAAAGTATCAATAAATACTGTTGACTTATATCTATCATTTTTTTTCAAGGTACTAAATATAGTTTCTCTAGTTGGCTTGTTTATTCCATATTCAAAAACTCTTAAAAAGACAGTAACAACGCCTACTGAAATTATTGAGGGAATTAGACCATACAGTATGAATGCTATACAGAACAATATTCCATAGCTTAATAAAATATTTTTTATGCCAATTTTTTTAATAATTAAATTCGTAAAAAAGAGTTGAATGATTAAAGTTAGTGGAGATATTACTTGCTCCATTATTGCAAAAAATCGTAATCTTTGTTCTGAGTTTTGTGACCAATCTTCAACAATATTTATTGCTGTAATCCATTGAATTGTCATTAAAGCTGTCCAAATCCAAACATAAGATGCAATATTTCTTACTTCATTAATTTGTAATGAATTTTTGATTGCATCAAAACTACCACCACCTGCATTATCTGTGTCAATAGTTTGATCATTGTTCGAAATTGAAAGCATATATAAAGCAAGGAGCATGGCTAAAAAAAGAAATAATGCTGCAGATAAAGAAAATAACTCTAGGCCAAGCTCATCAAAAGATCCTGAAAACCTCTTTGAAATCTCAGAACCAAATATTGCTCCAAGTGAGCCGCCTGCCATTATGACACCATAAAAAGATCTCTTCCTTGAGTCTCTATATAAATTTATGATTACAACCCAAAATAATGAAACTACAAAAAAAGAATATACATTGCACCAAACGTAAAAAATTCTCCCTAACCATGTTGAATCGCCAAGATCAAATATTCTCCAACTCAAAAGAAATAGTATTAAATTCGATATTAAAAACGAATAGCAATATAGTATTATTTTTTTTAGATTTGATCTTGATGCTATCCAGGAATAAATTGGGTTAATTATTAGCATTGCTAATGCACCTGCTGCTAGAAGATATGGTAACTCGTCAACATTAGCTACTGCCATTTCATTTCTAACTGGTCTTAACGTATACCAAGACGAAAGAACTAAAAAAAATAATAAGGAGCCAAAAAAAGAGTCCTTTGAGATAGAATTTTTAATAGAATTAATCAAAAAAATCCCCAAAGATGGTGGGTCGCACAGGATTCGAACCTGTGACCAATTGGTTAAAAGCCAACTGCTCTACCAGCTGAGCTAGCGACCCACATTGATAGTAATACATACTAGAAGATGGTGATTATTCCATATTTTTCAATAACTGCAAGGCTAAGGAAGAGGCAGTATTATTTGGGTACTCTCTTACCACAAAATTATACTTATCTTTTGCACTTTTCATATCGTCAGATTGTAAATAAATATCGCCAATCTTCTTATGTGATAAAGGAACTCTATAATGATTTGGGTATGAACTTATTAATTCCATAAAAAAGGCCATGGCATTTTCAAGATCATTTTTAATCAAACTAATTTCACCTAACCAAAAATATGACAAAGGTGTTTTTTCTTCATCAGAGAAGCTTTCAACAAAATAATTAAATAAATTAAATGATTTATCAAAGTTTTGATCTTCAAGTGCTTCTATTGCAGCGTTATATATCTGGTCCTTACTTTTAGGATCCTCAATACCTGCAAACCTTATATCTGCATTCAAGGTTAAATTTTCTAAATTTTCTGACTCATTTTCATCAACGTCAGTTGACTCTGCAATAAGCTTTTCAATTAGATAGTTTTGGGATTCAAGCCTATTTCTTAATTCAGCAATTTCTAATTCAAGTTCTTGAATCTTTAAAAACAAGATATCTGTTTTTGCATCATCATTTACGTTAGCAGAAACTAAAATTGGTAAAAATAAAAATACAATTAAATGTTTATAAAAAAGAAATCTAAAACTCATTAATTAATTTCGACTCTTCTGTTCTTTGCATAACTCATTTCATCTTGACCAATTACAGCAGGTCTTTCTTCACCAAAACTTTTAACGGTAATTCTATTCCTACTTATTCCATTAAGAACAAAATAGTCACTAACTGTCTCAGCTCTTCTTTGTCCCAAAGCAAGGTTATATTCTCTTGTTCCTCTTTCATCAGCGTGACCTGCAAGAGTAATTTGAATTGAAGAATTTTCATTTAATGCATTTACAGCGCTCTTAAGAGTTTGAATTGACTTACTTGTTAAAGTAGATTTATCAAATTCAAAGTATATTGTTGCACTTGCAAAAACTGCCTTACTATCGTATCGGATATTATCGTCAGCCGACGATAATGCTTGAACCGTTTTTACATCACCAGAATATACTCTTTCTTCAGTAACGTTCATACTTGAGCAAGAAGAAAGAAAAGCTATAGCAATAATAAAATTAAACTTATTTTTATGTATAAACATATTCACTCCACATAATTATCTTAAAAAACCTGACCATGCAGGCTCTCTTACAAAACCCATTTTGGCTGGCAATCTAAACTTGGCACCACTTAAAGTTACACCAGCTAGCAAGCTCATACCATCGTCTTTAATTGCATAAACTATAACATTTCCATTAGGTGAAATACTAGGAGATTCATCTAATTGTGCATTAGTTAATGGTCTTATAAAATTCTCGTTAAAATATTTTATTGCTATTTGGAAATTTTTATTTTCTCTATGAACAAATATAAATCCTTCATTATTTGGTAAATAAGAACCTTTAGCGTTGTAATTTCCATCAAATGTTATTCTTTTGGGTTTTGCATTAAATCGTCTCAAGTCAATTTCGTATAATTGAGGAGACCCTGATCTTCCTGATGTAAACATTATTTTTGATCCCTTTGGAGACCAAGATGACTCAGTATCAATTGAAAAATGATTAGTTAATCTCGTTAAGTTTCTATTTTTTAAATTAAGTATGTAGATTTCTGCATTTCCGTCTTGGTACATAGTCAATGAAAGAAATTTGCCATCAGGCGACCAAGAAGGTGAACTAATTTGAGATGAATTTTCTATTGCGAGTTCTCTTTCACCAGTTGCTATGTCTTGAATATAGACTTTTGCCATTCCTGTTTCAAATGAAACGTATGCTACCTTCTTTGAATCTGGAGACCATGCTGGAGAAATAATAGGATCATTACTCTTTAAGAGTATTTGTTCATTGCTTCCATCGGCATCTGCAACCATAAGATTAAAATTCTTATTCTCAGTTACATAAAGGATTTTTGTCGACGATATCCCCTTCATGCCAGTTATTTCTTCATAAATACCGTCGCTTACATAATGACCTAGCTGTCTATTTTTATTTGGTATGCCGTAAACAGTTGAAGTCCTTATTTTTTTACCTTTATTGATATCAAATATGTCATAAACAACAGATATGCTAATACCGTCCTTTACAATTTTTCCAATAACTAAATAATCAATATTTAAAATTTTAAAATCATTAAATATAACTTCAGTCTCATTAGTTGGTAAAGAGAGTAAATCTTCATTTGCAAATAAATTAAACTCTCCGGACCTCTTTAAATTATTTCTTATAATTTTATCAATGTCGTTTGAAACCTTTTGATCACCCTCAAATTTTAAAATAGCTACTCTGTAAGGATCCTCAGTGCCTTGAGTAATTTCTAAAATAAGTTCTGAAGTGAGCGCATTAGAAAATGCTAATATGAATAATATTTTTTTCATGTTGGATTGAATGTAATCACTACACTTTTAAAATTTGTGTTGTATAAACTATATGGAATATCCTTAAAGAAACTAAAAGTCTCAGCTCTTTGTACTGCCTTTAAAGCTGAATTATCAAATCTTAAATTCCCACTGCTTCTAATCAAATTAACATTAACAATTCTCCCATTTTTATTAATTGACAATCTAAGGTCGCAAACCAAGCCGTCCTGAATATTAATTGGCTTACGCCAGGCTGACTGTATGCTCTTTATGATAAGAGAGCTATATAGCTCTACTTGACTATGTTGAGATTCTTTAGATATTAATTTATCTTCAGCAATTAAATCATCTAAGCTAACAGACGGTATGAGAGAATCGAATGAAATAGTTTCATCAGGAATTATTTCATTCATTGAATTATCATTAATAATTTCTTTTGGTTCTGGTTTTTGATTAACTTGCTTTTTTGCTTCAATCTTTTCTTCAAAAATTAAATTTACCTCAATTGGCTTACTCAATACTGAAGTTTGTTGAGATTCATAATAAAAAAAACCAAGAAGATATAGAATAATTGACGCATGAATTACAAAAGATATAAAAGAAGCCTCTAAATATATTTGATTAATTTTCATAGCCGCTTGTTACAATTCCGACTTTAGTAATGCCTACGCTTTGAACAGATGCCATGGCTTTTGCTACAAAATCAAATGCAACATTTCTGTCACTTTGAAAAACTACTTCAATCTCTGGATTTGCTTTAAAGATCACTTCAGACTTTCTCTTTAATTCATCTAAATCAATAGGTAATGATTCTTCTCCAACGTTTATAAAATAATTTCCATTTTTATCAATTGATATTACAAGTGGTTCATTTTGAACGCTCATTTTAGTTGTATCAGTTTGAGGTAAATCAACCTCCACACCTTGAATCAACAAAGGTGACAAAACCATAAAAATAATCAACAAAACCAGCATAACATCGATATATGGAACTACATTTATTTCTGCTTTAAGATTTTTCTTTTTTGCTAATCTATATATCATTATTTTTTATCTATTGACTGTTTATAAAAAATACTTGCTAGCTCCTCTGCAAAAATTAATGTACCTTGACTGATAGTTTCTGATTCAGATGTAAATTTATTAAAAGCTACTACTGCTGGTATAGCAGCAAATAGTCCCATTCCGGTTGCAATCAATGCCTCTGAGATTCCTGGTGCTACAGCATTTATAGTAGCTTGAGTAGCATCTGAAAGCCCCATAAATGATGTCATTATTCCCCATACTGTTCCAAGCAAGCCTATGTATGGGCTAACAGATCCAACATTTGCTAAAAAAGATAAATGCTTGTTCATTTCTTCTTCATCAGAAGCTATAGAAACCCTCATAGAGCGATTAATACTCTCAAGATCTAATTCAGAAATACTGTCTCCAACCTTAATTGAATTAAATTCGTTAAAAGAATTTTTAAATAAGTTTCTTGCCCCATATAAATTATCATCTTTCAATACCTCGTTATACAAAGCATCTAAATCTTTTCCACTCCAAAAAATTCTTAAAAATTCATCATTGGCGCTTTTTACTTTTCTAAAAAAATTATATCTTTCAACAATTATTATCCAGGAGAGTATTGAGGCAATAAAAAGAATTAACATTACTATCTTGACTACAATTCCTGCCTCTAAAATAAGATTTAATACTGAAATATCATCCATAACACTATCCTAGTCAAAAATTAACAATAAATCATCAGGAAACTTTTTTGGTTTCTTCGATGATAGATTTATAAAACAAACCTCTACCTCACCATTAACAAATTCTTCTCCAGAGATTTTATCAACTACTTTTTGATAAAAAATCATCCTTGCATCAGATTTTTTTTCTACAATTGACTGAACAACTATTTGATTACCAAGCTCAGCAGCTTTTAAGTAATTAATTTTGATGCTTTTAACTATAAATGCTAGATCTTTTTCTCTTAATTTATTTTGAGAAATATTTGCATAAGATAGAAATTCAGATCTTGATCTTTCGAAATACTTTAAGTAATTCGAATGATATACAACTCCTTGAAAATCTGTATCTTCAATATATATTTGAAATTCTATATCTTCACACTTGATAATTTTTTTCATGCAGCTCAATGTCCTCCTGAAATAACTCAAGTATTATCTGAATAAAATCTGGCCATAAAAGGTCTACAGTAACAAGATCGTTCTTAATATTGTGATTAATGGAGTTTGCTAGTATTCGAACTTTAATAGGTCTATTGTTAAATTTATATACAAGTGCAGGTCTTAAACCCTCTTGATTCGATGATGCGAGAACTTGCTCCCACCAATCAGGTCTAGGTTCTGCACCAGCTCCATATGCCTTACACTCAATACACCATCTTCCAAGCATGAGATCAGGTAACTCCTTAGTCCGAGTCTGCTCTAAGATTCTTTTAACTGGATTCTTTAAGTTAAGGTCATTTATCAATGCATTAGCAATTTGTCGTTCAAATGCAGCACCTTTATTTCTTGAATTGATTGACAAAATTTATTCCTTTATCTCAAAATTTTCCGGAAATTCTGCATTAGTGTGAACTTCTTGGACATCATCAAGATCATCCATAAACTCCATAATATTTAAGACTTTTTCAGACATATCTTGATCAAGGTCCACAAGTGTATCAGCTCGCAAGGTAAGTTCAGCATTAATATATTGGATATCATTCTCTTTAAAGAAATCAATAACCTTATTAAATTGATTTGGATCTGTTGTTACTTCAAAGAAATCATCTTCTTCTGAAAAATCTTGTGCTCCAGATTCAATAACATTCTCCATAAGAATTTCTTCTGAGTAATCCTTATTTATGTGGATTACTCCAAGTTTTTTAAATAAATATGAAACAGATCCATCAGTTCCAAGATTACCTCCAAACTTTGAGAATGCATGCCTAACATCTGAAACAGTCCTATTTCTATTATCTGTCATAGTTTCTACAAGGATAGCAACTCCTCCTGGACCATATCCTTCAAATATTATTTCTTCTAATTCTCCAGTTTCTCCTGTTCCCGAACCTTTTTCTATAGCTCTTTTAATAGTGTCTTTAGGCATATTTGCAGCATTTGCCTTTTCAAGAGCAAGTCTCAATCTTGGATTATCATTTGGATCAGGGCCATCCTTCGCTGCAACAGTAATCTCTCTTATGACCTTGGTCCAAACCTTTCCTCGTGATGCGTCTTGTCTGGCTTTCCTATGTTTTATGTTTGCCCATTTTGAATGACCAGCCATTAACTATTCTTCCTTATGTGTACTAATTATTTTAAGTTCATCAAGCTGATCTTTATCAACCTTACTTGGAGCATCCGTTAATAGACATGTCGCGCTTTGAGTTTTAGGGAATGCAATCACATCTCTTATGTTTGTAGTATCTGTTACAAGCATAACAATTCTATCTAGTCCGAATGCGATTCCACCATGAGGTGGACAACCTGAGGACAAAGCCTTTAGAAGGAAACCAAACTTACTCTCAGCTTCTTTCTTTGAAATGTTAAGAATTTCAAAAATTGCTTCTTGCATATTTTTATCATAAATTCTTAAAGATCCTCCACCTATTTCATATCCGTTCAAAACAACATCATATGCATATGCAAGAACATCATTTGGATTTTCTAAAAGTTCTTTCTTTGATGCTTTAGGTAAAGTAAATGGATGATGAAGCGGTGTTAGACTTCCCTCGGCATTTAATTCAAACATTGGAAAATTCACTATCCAACAAGGAGCCCATTTTGAAACATATAAATCTAAATCATGTCCTAATTTTTTAATAAGACTACTCATTGATAAGTTAACAACAGATTCACTTCCAGCTCCAAAAAAGATTAAATCATCTGTTTTCACTTCAAGAGTTTTAAAAATATTTTGAATTGTTTTTTTATTTAAAAACTTCAATATGGGAGACTGAATGCCATTCTCAAGATCTTTAACATCATTAATCTTTATGTAAGCAAGCCCTTTTGCACCCAACTTAGATACAAATTTTGTATAGTCATCAATTTGACCTCTTGACATTGTATTTCCGTTAGGAACTTTTAAAGCAACCACTCTTGATCCTTCCTTTTTAGCAGGATCAGAGAATACTTTGAATTCCTCATTCATAACAAGATCTGATATTTCTTTGAGCTTTAAAGGAATCCTTAAATCTGGTTTATCACAACCATATTCCTCCATAGCATCATGCCAATCAATCACCTCAAATTTATCAAGTTTTTCTCCACAGAATTCTTTAATTACATCTTTAATCATCTTTTCGCTAAGCTTCATGATTTCTTCCTGATTAATGAAAGATGCCTCAATATCAATTTGAGTAAATTCTGGTTGTCTATCTGCCCTCAAATCCTCATCTCTAAAACATCGGGCAATTTGATAATATTTATCTAAGCCGCCAATCATCAAGAGTTGTTTGAATAATTGAGGTGATTGAGGTAATGCATAAAAACTACCTGGTTGAACTCTGCTTGGTAAAATATAATCTCTGGCGCCTTCTGGAGTAGCCTTAGTTAAAATTGGTGTTTCAATCTCATGGAATTCATTTTTATCAAGGTAGTTTCTAATTAAAGAAGTAATTTTTGATCTTTTAATAATTCGTTCATTCATTTCTGGGCGTCTAAGGTCAAGTACCCTATTCTTTAATCTTACATCTTCATTAACTTCTTGATATTCGTCTATTGGAAAAACTGGAGTGTTTGCCTTGCTGAGGATATTGATATTGGCGACCTCTATCTCAATTTCACCAGTTTGCATATTTTTATTTATTGTTCCTTCAAGTCTATTTCTTACAACACCTTCTATCTGAACAACAAATTCGTTTCTTATTGATTCTGCTAATTGGAATGATTCTTTGTTATCAGGATTCACAACAGCTTGGCATATACCTTTTATATCCCTGACATCTAAAAAAATTACTCCTCCATGATCTCTTCTTCTATGTATCCATCCACAAATAGTTACCTTCTCTTTGAGATTAGATGATGTAATTTCACCACAATAATGAGATTTCATGATATTTCCCTATTCACTTCTTAATTTTATCTTGTTTAGACCCTTTCTTGGAGTCTGTTTTGGAAGTTTCTTTTGTTTTGTCATTTTTTGCACCATCACTTGAAGCTATATTCTTTTTTTTGCCTGTTTTAAAGTCTGTTTCATACCACCCACCACCTTTGAGCCTAAAAGAAGGTGCTGAGATTTGCTTCTTAAGGCCTTTCTTGTTGCATTTAGGGCAAACCTCTTTTGGTTTATCATTAATTTTTTGAATTATCTCAATTTCATGTTCACATTTAGAACATTTGTAGTCATAAATCGGCATAAGTCCTCAAAAAAAGATAAAATTATAAACTATGTTATTTTCAAAGCTACTATTACCTACTCTTAAGGATGCTCCCCAAGAAGCAGAAGTTGTGAGTCACAAATTAATGCTTCGTTCAGGCATGATACGTAAAGTTGCTTCAGGTATCTATACTTGGCTACCACTTGGCTTAAAAGTTCTAAAAAAAGTAGAAAATATTGTAAGAGAAGAAATGGATAATTCTGGTGCTCAAGAAGTGTTTATGCCAATGGTTCAGCCAAGGGAATTATGGGAAGAAACAAAAAGATGGGAAAAAATGGGTCCTGAATTACTTAGAATAAAAGACAGGCATGATAGAGATTTTTGTTTAGGTCCTACACACGAAGAAGTTATTACTGACATTATTAGGGATAATGTCAAAAGCTACAGAGAACTTCCATTAAATATTTATCAGATTCAAACTAAATTTAGAGACGAGGTAAGACCTAGATATGGAATTATGCGGGGAAGAGAGTTTTTAATGAAAGATTCTTACAGCTTTAATATCGATGAGGAGTCGTTACAGGAAACATATTTAATTATGAGAGAAACTTATAAAAAAGTTCTTGAAAGAATAGGACTTGAATACAAAATTTCTGCTGCCGACTCTGGAGCCATTGGTGGAGATAGTTCTGAGGAATTTCATGTGCTTGCTGAAAATGGTGAAGATACCATTGCCATAAGTGATTCATCTGAGTTTGCAATCAATACTGAGCTTCTTTTAAAAGATGGAGAAGATATAAGCACACTTGAAGGCAAACCTTCTCCAGATGGCAATGGAACAATTCAAATAAAGAAAGGGATAGAGGTCGGTCATATTTTTAAACTTGGAAAGTTATATGCGGAATCAATGAAAGCAAGTGTTCTAAATTCTGATGGAAATGCTTCAACATTATTTATGGGTTGTTATGGAATTGGGGTTTCAAGACTTGTTGCAGCAGCAATTGAACAAAATCATGATGAAAAAGGTATTGTTTGGCCGCATAGTATTGCACCCTTTGACATAAATATTATTTCTATTGGATATGATAAGAATAAAGATATTGCTAAAGCATCAACAGATTTATACAAAGAACTTTCAGAAATGAATTATTCTGTACTGCTAGATGATAGAAAAGATGGATATGGAGTGAAAATAAAAGATTCAGAACTTATAGGAATACCTCTAAATATTGTAATAGGTAAAAAATTTACAGAAGATAATGAAGTTGAGCTCATAGGAAGAAATGGTGAAACTTCCACGAACCCAATTACAGAAATAAAAACTATTTTAGATTTTTTTAAGAATAAATAATTTCTTAGCTAACTCTTTTAATAATAGTTGCATTAGCGGTTCCCCCGCCCTCGCATATTGCTTGTAATGCGTATTTACCCTTTCTTCTCTCTAACTCATGGAGCATAGTAGTCATTAGCTTTGCCCCTGTTGCGCCAAGAGGATGTCCGAGCGCCATTGCACCACCATTGACATTTAATTTGCTTCTATCTGCCTTTAATTCTTCAGCCCATGCAAGAGGAACTGGAGCAAATGCTTCATTGACTTCATATATATCCATATCATCAATGCTTAATTTAGCAATGTCTAAAGCCTTATGAGATGCGGGTATTGGTCCAGTCAACATAAATACAGGATCATCTCCAACAACAGAAATAGATACTATTTCTGCCCTTGGGTTAGATTTGATCTTTTTTAGTCCTGCGTCATTGCAAATAAGAACAGCTGCAGCTCCATCTGTGATTTGACTGGCATTACCAGCGGTAATTTTGCCACCTTCAGTTACTGGGTTCAATCCTGCTAATTTATCAAGACTAGCATCAAATCTAATACCTTCATCTGCCATTACTAAATCGTTAATGCCTTCAGCATTTTTACCTTCGACAGGTAGAATTTCTTTATCAAAATATTTTGATTCTGTTGCTTGAGCTGCCTTTTGATGACTTTCCAAAGCAAATTGATCTAGATCTTCACGAGAAAGATTCCATTTATCAGCTACTAGTTCTGCGCCTGTAAATTGAGAGAAAAATATATCTGGGTATCTTTCTTTCATTCCTTCAGAATCAAACGGTAGCCCGTGTCCTGCATTATATCCATCTGTAACTGCTGCACCGATAGGAACCATAGACATTACTTCAACACCTCCACCAATAACAATATCTTGAGTACCAGACATTACAGCCTGAATTGCGAAGTGAATTGCTTGTTGAGATGAACCACATTGTCTATCAACAGAAGTTCCAGGAACAGATTCAGGAAAAGACGAAGACAAGACTGCATTTCTAGCTACGTTTCCTGATTGTGCCCCAACCTGATCAACACAGCCAAAAATTACATCGTCTACAAGCACAGGATCAATATCTAATCTCGTTACTAATTCATCTAGAACCTTTGCTCCAAGATCAGCCGGGTGCCATAGACTCAATCTTCCATCTCTTTTACCACCAGCTGTTCTTACTGCTTCAACAATATATGCTTTCTCTGCCATAAAAAAATCCTACTAAAATTAATTAATAGGATTTATTGTATCAAAAATTTATTTAGATTTACTTGAAATGTAAGAAGATCTTATTTCTTTTACAAGTTTGTCTCTAACTTTTGCATTTTCTTTTAGGAAAGTACTAGCTTTTACCTTACCTTGTCCAATACTCTCACCATCTAATTTATAAAAAGCACCTGATTTATCAACCAAACCAAGTTTGTGACCAAAGTCTAATATTTCACCTTCCTGGTTGATTCCTTGTCCATACATAATCTGGAACTCTGCTTGTTTAAAAGGAGGAGATACTTTGTTTTTGACAACTTTAACTCTTGTTTCGTTACCCATCACTTCGTCTCCCTCTTTTACAGAACCAATTCTTCTAATATCTAATCTTACTGAAGAATAGAACTTTAAAGCATTACCACCAGTAGTTGTTTCAGGACTGCCAAACATAACACCAATTTTCATTCTTATTTGATTAATAAAAACAACAGTGGCGCCAGACCTTTGAATGTTACCTGTAATTTTTCTAAGGGCTTGTGACATTAATCTAGCTTGAAGGCCAACATGATGGTCTCCCATCTCTCCTTCAATTTCTGCTCTTGGAACCAATGCGGCAACGGAATCGATAATTACCAAATCTACGCTCTTAGATTTGACTAACATATCTGCAACTTCTAATGCCTGTTCTCCAGTATCAGGTTGTGATAATAGCAATTCATCTACATTGACACCTAATTTTTCAGCATATTGTGGGTCTAAAGCATGTTCAGCATCAATAAAGGCACAAGTTCCTCCTTCTTTTTGACATTGAGCAATTATTTGAAGTGTCAGGGTAGTTTTACCAGAAGACTCAGGTCCATAAATTTCTGTAACTCTCCCTTTTGGAATTCCTCCTATTCCAAGTGCAATATCAAGACCAAGTGATCCTGTTGAAATTGAGGGGATATCAAGATTTTCTCGATCGCCCATTCTCATTACTGTTCCTTTACCAAAATGATCGTCAATACTTGCAATAGTATCTTTTAATGATTTTGAAGTAGTATCTTTCGATTTAGGCATAATTAACTCCTTAATTTACTGTATATTTATACAGTATATAGTATTTTTCTATTTTTTTAAACAGTTTTGTGTAAATTTAAAAATTAGTAAGCTAAAATTCAGTCTTCTCAACTAATTATGACATACGTAGTAACAGAATCATGCATTAAATGTAAATACACTGATTGTGTTGAAGTATGTCCTGTTGATTGTTTTTACGAAGGCCCAGAATTCCTTGTCATACATCCAGATGAATGCATTGACTGTGGTTTATGCGAGCCTGAATGCCCTATTGAAGCTATTTATGCAGATGACGAATTACCGTCAGATCAAATAGAATTCATAGAGATCAATCTCAGGCTTTCTGAGGTTTATGAAAATATAACAGAAGCGAAAGAACCATTACCAGAGGCTGAGAAATATAAAGATATTAAAGGTAAAAAGGAATTTTTATAAAAGAAAATTAACTATTTCTGCAAGATCCAATAACCCAGCAGAAAAAATTAATCCACCAAAAAATATTAGTATTGATTTTCCATATTTCTCATATGCTTTATTAATAATCCTGGGCATAATTATTAAAGCTATTAACATTCCAATAGCAAAAGGAAGTAATACATCAATATTAAGATTCGATATGCTGCCAATAATATAAGGATAAATACCAACGGCTAACAAAAATGCGCTGCCAGATATTCCTGGAAAAAGTAAAAATGTGCATGCAAAAAAACCAAATATAATTAGCGCACCTACAGAGGGTGTAAATGGACCATCAGGTGGATATGATCCGGTTATGTAAAAGCCACTTAGCAAAAAACCAATAAAAATTGCAAGAAAAACATTTAAGTAAAAAGTTTTGCCTTTATTAATATTTTCTTTTAAGTAAGTATTTATTAACAAAAAAATGCCGTATCCAATCATTATAAAAGCTATAAAAATGTTAAATGTTTGAGTAAAGTTCGTGTATAAAAAGTTAACAAGCGAAGAAAATAAAAATACACTTAATACCATCCCAACAAATAATGGAATAATTAAATTTAAATCTCTAAATTTCGTCAAAAAATTTAGAATCTTTTCATAGACTCCAAACATTAATGCTACAGTCGCACCAGATATACCTGGTAACAATTCAGATATGCCTATGAAGACACCTGCTGTAAAGTATTTAAGTTGATCTTTCATACATCATTTCCATCTTCTGATTTTCCTGCAAGCATTGGAACAAATGATACATCATCAAATTCTTCTTCATTTATTTCATCATTATTGATTTTAGTTATAACATTCAATTTCTGAGAAGCTCCACCAACGGGAATTACTAGCTTTGCATCATTATTTAAAACAGAAACTAAATCGTTAGGATACTCTCTTGGAGCAGCAGCACATAAAATACCATCATATTTTTTTTCTTTTTCCCAATCTTGATATCCATCACCATGCCTAAATAACACATTATTAATTTTTAATTGAGATAAATTCTCTTTTGATTTTTGAACGAGTGGTTTTATTCGCTCAATTGCATCAACATTTTCACTAAAAAAAGATAGTACTGCTGATTGATATCCACAACCTGATCCAAGTTCAAGTAGATTTTCAAATATTTTGCCTCTCGAATTTGTATGAGAAATTAATAATTCAGTCATTCTTGCAACTATATATGGCTGAGAAATTGTTTGCTTATAACCAATAGTCAATGATCTATTTTCATAGGCTCTCGACCAAAGAGCTTCGTCAAGAAAAATATGTCTTGGCACTTGTGAAATCGCATCGAGAACTCTGAAATCTTTTATCCCTAAATCCAGAAGTGTTTCAATCATTTCCTCTCTAACCCTTCTAAAAGTAAATCCAGAGTTACTCATTTATTATCTCAGAAAGATTATCAATAAATTCAGATGAGCCTAGACTATAGTCGAGTACAGATATAGAAACATATCCATCCATAACAGCTTCTGCATCAGTAACATAATCACCTTTAATAGGCTCGCCTGATAGGTTATATCGATATCTGTAAGTTTCTTTTGATAGGGATTGATCTTCTATCTTTATAGGTTTGGCTGGAACGTCTCTTTTAGATAATCCTGTTGCCTTAACTCCTTTATATTCATCTTCAGAAATATCTGGAAAGTTTATGTTGATTACTTTTCCAGAATAAGTTTCACTAAATTTAATAATTTTATTAATTAACTCAAGCGATTTTTTTGTTATAAAGCTTATATCCTTAGCATCATAAGAAGCAACAGATATAGCAATTGGTGGATACTTTAAATTCCTTCCTCCAACAGCAGCTCCAACTGTTCCAGAATATAAAACGTCATTACCAATATTGGCTCCATGATTAATACCTGATATAACAATATCAAATTCAAAATCTACTATACTTAATAATCCTAAATATGTGCAATCAGCCGGGGTTCCATCTACTGCATAGATCTTATCATCAACTTTCATAACCTCAATCTCACTTAGGTAAGAAATAGCAGCACTCATACCACTGCAATTATTTTTTGGAGCGACTATCCACACATCATGATCTTTTGATAGTTCGTCATACATGCACTGAATATTATGGGCTTTATATCCATCATCATTTGTAAGCAATATTTTCATGATAGGTCCTTTAAATTTACTATACTTTGAACTGATATAGCTTCATTATTTCCAATAATTCCAATTTTTTCTGATGTGGTAGCTTTTAAGCCAATTTTTTTCATAGGAACTTTTAATATTGCAGACAAATTTTCTAAAATTTTTTCTCTGTGAGGATTAATTTTAGGATTTTCACAAATAATTGTTGTATCAATATTATAAATTTCTAAATCCATTTTATTTAATTCATTTAGGCAGTGTTCAATGATAAGCGTACTATCTAAATTCTTATTTTTATTATCTTGATCTGAAAAAAACATCCCAATGTCACCCAACCCGGCAGCACCCAATATTGAATCAGCAATTGAATGGAGTAATACGTCTCCATCAGAATGAGCTACAATCTTGTAATTACATGTAATTTTATATCCGCCCAAAATAATCCCATCCCCTGGTTCATATTTGTGAAGGTCATAACCAATACCACTTCTTGTAAGAAATTTATTGAGAATTTCTATATCAGCTTTCTCTGTTACTTTTATATTCGATCTATCTCCAAGAATCTTAGATAATTTAAGATTTGAATATTCAATGGCAAATGATTCATCAGGACAATCTAAATTATTATCGATACAGCTTTGTATAGATTTTTTTAAGTCTTTGAAATTACATATTTGAGGAGTTTGAACTAAATTAAATTTAGACTTATCTAATGTTCTATCGTCTTCCCTAATTGAATCATAAACAGGAGTATATAGATATGAACAACTCGACTTTGAATGAACAATATCTTCAAAAAGTCTTGCAATATCATTTTCGGAAACATTTGGTCGAGCTGCATCATGCGTAATTACAAATTCATAATCATCTTCAATCGAGTTAAGAGCATTAAAAATTGATTCTTGTCGAGTCAATCCTCCAATAATATATTCAATTTTTTTGCAATTATAAAAGTTCTGGCTTTTTATAAGCTCATCTCCATCAGAAATTGCGATTACTATCTTAGAAATATATTTTGAATCTATAAAAGGCTTTACAGCATTTTCAATAATAGATCTTCCGTTAATTTTGACATACTGCTTGGGCAAATCACCATCAAATCTTTTTCCAATTCCTGCAGCCGCAATTATTGCCAATAAACTATTTTCTTTCATCGTCTTTTTTTTCTTCTTCAAAAGATATAAATTCTTCCTCAGGATAAGTTAAGTTTAGCTTCTCTCTAGCAAAATTCTCCACATGATCATTTGAATTTTGGGCATTCTTAATCTCAAATTCAAGAATTTCATTTTCTTTTTTAATGGCTTCATTTTTTAATCTTTGTGCAGTATTTTCTATTACAAGAGCATCTCTATTGGAGTAATTATTCTCACCAAAAAAATTGCTGTTTAATAACAAGATAATTATTAAAACCAACAATAAATAGAATAAATAATTTAGTTTATCCATTTAACAAAATATCGTTGCTTTTATTTTCAATCCAAAGCAATCTATTATATTTTGCAATTCTGTCAGACCTGCAAGGTGCTCCAGTTTTAATTTGTGATGCTCCTAATCCAACAGCTAAATCTGAAATAGTTGTATCCTCAGTTTCTCCAGACCTGTGAGATATAATACATTTATAGCCGTTTTCTCTTGCACATTCAATTGTCCCAATTGTTTCCGATATAGTCCCAACCTGATTAAATTTAATCAAAATTGAATTAGCGAGTTTGTGATTGATGCCTTCTAAAAAAACTTTTTTATTAGTTACAAATAAGTCATCGCCGACAAGCTGACATTTTTCCCCCAATTTATCAGTAACTAGCTTCCAACCCTCAATATCATTTTCATCCATTACGTCCTCAATAGATGAAATTGGGTATTGTGTAATTAGGTTATCAAGATAATTTGTAAATTCTGCATATGTATATTTTTTATTTTCACCTTTTAAAAAATAATTATTACCATCAAAAAACTCACTTGCAGCACAATCAAGAGCAATGCTCACATCATCTCCTGGGTTAAGTTTTGATGCTTTAATTGATTCAATGATTAATTCTATTGCTTCTTCATTTGAATTTAGATTTGGTGCAAATCCGCCCTCATCACCTACTGCTGTCGAATAATTTTTAGATAATAAAATTTCTTTTAAATTATGATAAATTTCCGTTGACCATTTCATTATCTGAGTAAAATCCTTAGCACCACTCGGTACGATCATGAATTCTTGAATATCAACATTATTATCAGCATGCTCTCCTCCGTTCAAAATATTAAACATTGGCATTGGTATTGAGTATTTATTTGCTTTGCCTGTTATATCTTTGTAGATGCTCGAAAAATGCTCATATAGGTTAACTTTTTTATTTTTAGCTGCAACATGAGAGCTTGCTAGGGATATAGCTAATATAGCATTTGCTCCCATAGATGATTTATCGACTGTACCGTCATAATCAATTAATGTTGTGTCAATTTCAATTTGATTTTCTGATTCTTTTCCAATTAATAAAGGACCTAATTTATCATTAATATTTGAAATAGCATTAAGAACTCCTTTTCCATGATAATTTGAATCACTGTCTCTGAGCTCTAGTGCCTCCTTCGAACCTGTCGATGCTCCACTTGGAACCATTGCTGATGCACATATCCCGTTATCAAGACTTATTTCGCAAGCAATTGTAGGAATGCCTCTAGAATCAAAAACTTGAATAGCATTTACATTCGATATTTTTGACATTGTTATTTGATCTCTAAATTATTTTGACCTTTAACAAAATCATCCAAATCTTTTATTTGATTTAAAAATTCATCTAGATAAGAGAGAGGTAATGCACAAGGTCCGTCACATTTAGCCTCATCAGGATTTGGATGTGCTTCTAGAAAAAGTCCAGCTATTGATTGCGACATACCAGCTTTTGCAAGACTTAAAACATATTCTCTTCTACCACCAGTTGAACTTCCTAAGCCTCCTGGTAATTGAAGTGAATGTGTTACATCAAAAATTACAGGTTTTGATAATTTTTTTAAAATTTGAAAATTTAAAGTATCAACAACCAAATTGTTGTATCCATATGAGTTACCTCTTTCACACAAAGTAATATTTTTATTTCCAGCTGCTTCACATTTTTCAACGACGTTTGACATCTCTTGAGCTGATAAAAATTGAGGTTTCTTAAATTGAATTATGGAAGAAGTTTTTGCAGCTGCACTGACTAGATCGGTTTGTCTTGCAAGGAAAGCAGGTATTTGAATAACCTCACAAATTTCACTTACTGATTCTGCTTGATTAGGCTCATGAATATCCGTGATTACAGGAATATCATAAGTTTTTGAAATTTCTTCTAATATTTTTAGGCCTTCATCTAAACCGGGCCCCCTATATGAACTAATAGAGCTCCTGTTAGCTTTATCAAAAGAGCCTTTAAAAATATAATTAATACCATTTTTATCAGTTACATCCTTAAATTTTTCAGCTACTTCCATTGCCAAATCTCTTGATTCAAGAACATTCATACCACCCATGAGGGTCATTTTTTCATTATTATCAATTTTAAAGTCTCTTAATTTCATTTTTACTTTCTTAACGTACTTTTAATATAACTATTGAAAATAGGATGTCCATCTCTTGGATTGGAGGTAAATTCAGGATGAAATTGGCATGCTAAAAACCATTTATGTTTAGGAATCTCAATCATTTCTACTAGCTTACCATCAATGGATGTCCCTACAACATCTAATCCTTTTTTGATCATATCATCTTTATATTTTGGATTTACCTCATAACGATGTCTATGTCTTTCAATGATTTCTGAATTTTTATACATTCTTAATGAATTAGATCCCTTTTTGAGTTTACATAGCTGCCCTCCTAAACGCATTGTTCCACCCAAGTCTGAATTTTTATCTCTTTTTTCTTTTTTGCCAGAAATATCATTCCATTCTGTAATAAGGCCAATAACAGGATGCTTTGTATTTTGATCAAACTCAGTACTATTTGCACCTTTAAGATTAAGAACATTTCTTGCATATTCTATAATCGCTACTTGCATGCCAAGGCAAATTCCTAAATATGGAATGTTATTTTCTCTAGCATATTTGCAAGCTAAGATCATTCCCTCAATACCTCTTTCACCAAATCCACCAGGAACTAAGACTGCATCTGCATTCTTAAGAGTTTTTTTGATGTTTTTTGAAGAAATGTTTTCGGCTTCAACAAAATTAATATTTACTTTTGCTTTATTTTTTATTCCGGCATGCTCAAGAGCTTCATTAATTGATTTATAAGAATCTTTTAACTCCGTATATTTTCCAACAAATGAAACATTTACTTCCTTCTCTGGCATTAATTTAGCTTTAACAACTCTTTTCCAGTCATTTAGATTTGGCTGTTTAGCCTTAATTTTTAGTTTTTCAATAATGGTTTTATCAACTTTTTGCTTATTTAGTAAAATCGGTACTGAATATACTGTGTCAACATCATGCATTGATATAACGCTTTCATTGGGTACAGAGCAAAAAAGTGCGATCTTCTTTTTTTCATCTTTTGGTAACTCCTGTTCAGATCTACAAACTAATACGTCAGGACTGATTCCTAATGATCTAAGTTCTTTAACAGAATGTTGGGTAGGTTTTGTTTTAAGTTCTCCAGAAGCATTAATAAAAGGAACTAAAGTAAGATGAACAAAAGCCCAAGAAGAATTTGGAAGCTCTAAGGCCATCTGCCTTATTGCCTCTACAAAAGGCTGGCTTTCAATATCTCCAACAGTTCCACCAATTTCAACAATGGCAACGTCTTTATTCTGACCGCCCTCTTTTATTCTTTTTTTTATTTCATTTGTTATATGAGGAATTACTTGAACAGTCCCTCCAAGATATTTACCTTTTCTTTCATTACGAATAACGGCTTCATATACTTTACCTGCGGTAAAATTGTTTTTCTTTGAGGCTTGGAATCTCACAAATCTCTCATAATGACCAAGGTCTAAATCAGTTTCAGTTCCATCATTTGTTACAAAAACCTCTCCATGTTGAAAAGGACTCATCGTTCCAGGATCAACGTTTATATAAGGATCAACTTTTATAAGTGATACTGATAAGCCTCTTGCTTCAAGAAGAGCACCAATTGATGCTGCTGCGATACCCTTTCCGAGTGAGGAAACCACTCCTCCAGTAATGAAAATGTACTTAGTTTTGGCCATCATTAAAATTGGTCATGATGGGATATTAGAATAACAGATTAATCTAATGTTTTATATACTTTTTTTACTCGTGATTTCACACTTGTCATCAGATAATAAGAAATAAGATCATTTGAACTAGCTATATTTGTAATTGGTAACTCTGGTGAAAAAAATTCGCACCAATCGCCAACAGAACATTTTTCTATGTTGCTGATATCAATTGTAGTTAAATCCATACTAACTTTTCCAAAAACAGAAGCTATTTCATTATTAATCATTACAGAAGTGCCATCTTTTATGTTTACTGGTAACCCATCTGCATATCCAAGGTAGACTGATGCTATTGTCATATCTTTCTTTGCAACAGCCCTTCCGTCATAGCCAACTTTATCTCCTTTATTGATATTTCTTATGTTCACAATTGGAGATCTTAATGTCATGGCAGTTTTAAGGTCATGGTTTCCAATGTATCCTCCATAAATTCCAATACCACACCTGGCCCAATCATATGTTTTGTTAGGATAGTTCATAATACATCCAGTGTTAGCAATACTCCTTTCAATTGAATTGTGTAATCTAGAGGAAATATCCTCAAAAATTTTAAATTGATTTTCATTAGAGGGATTTGATGTATCATTAGACGATGCTAGATGAGACATTAAAGTAAAATTTTTATCATATAAATATTCTTCATATATTTTCAAAAATTCATCTATACCAAAACCAAGTCTATTCATGCCTGTATTGAGCTTTAACCATAATCCTTCATAATGATTGCCTTCTTTAAGAATTTGAAATTGATCAAGATTATGAACAACTAGATCAAACTTATTTTTTATCGAAATCTCAAGATCCTCTTTTGAATAAACTCCCTGCATAAGAAGTATTTTTTTATTTGAAAGCTCCCTTATTTTCAAAGCTTCATCAATTCTTACAACTCCAAACCCATCTGAGAGATCCTCAATATCTTTAACTATATGTTCAAGGTGATGGCCATAAGCATCAGATTTGATAACAGCCATAAATTTAGAGGAATTGTTGAGTTTATTTTTCAATAATGAAATATTTTCTCTAAATATTTTAGGATCGATTATTAATTCAGAGTTTATTGAGGTCATTCAAATGATTCGTAAAAACTGTCGCTAGAAAAGTTTTCAAATCTTGTGAATTCTTTTAAGAAAGTTAAATTAACTGTACCGATTGGTCCATTTCTTTGTTTGCCAATAATTATTTCCGCTTTATTACCCTGCTCAGAATCCTCATTGTAAACTTCGTCTCTGTATATAAATAAGATTACATCTGCATCTTGTTCAATAGCACCTGAATCTCTAAGATCAGCCATTATGGGCCTTTTGTTTGGTCTTTGTTCTACAGCCCTGTTTAATTGAGATAATGCAATAACTGGGACATTTAGCTCTTTTGCTAAAGATTTTAATGATCTAGAAATTTCAGATATTTGATTAACTCTATTTTCAATTGATAGTGGAAGTTGCATTAACTGAAGATAATCTACAACTATCAAAGAAAGGCCATCTTTTTCTGTTCTTGCAAGCCTCCTAGCCTTTGCTCTAAGTTCCATTGGAGATAATATTGAGCTGTCATCTATCCACAGAGGCATATTTTTTAACTTTTCACTTTGTTGTAAAAGGATTCTTAATTCGTCATCTTTCAACATCCCAGATCTTACATTTTGCTGATTTAATTTAGTCATTCCAGAAAGAAGTCGTGTAGTAAGAGATTCACCTGGCATCTCTAAACTAAAAATAAGAACAGCTCCATTTGAATCGTCATCTAGCAAGACATTTTCTGCAATGTTCATTGCAAATGATGTTTTACCCATACTAGGTCTACCAGCAACAACAACAAGATCGCCTTTCTGTAATCCTTGAAGTTTATTATCTAAGTCTTTAAAACCAGTTGATGATCCTATTAAACCGTCAGATTTGTTTGATAATTCATAAAGTCTGTCCATTGTAGATGGAATTAATTCTCTCATTGACTGAAGATTTTGATCATTTAGATTTGTTTCATCATTCAAAGCAAAAATCATACTTTCCGCTTTATCTAATAATGATGCTCCATCCTGACCTTGGGGATTAGATATAAGTTCACTAATATCAGAATTTGCCTTCATTAGTTTTCTTGTAATTGATCTTTGTCTAATTATTTCTGCATATGCTTCTAGATTTGCAGCAGATGGAGTTGATGTAGCTAATTCAATTAAATAATCTTTTCCACCAACTTTATTAAGTGAGTTTTTATTATCTAATTTTTCAGATACGGTTAATGGATCGAGAGGTTTATTCTCTTCAACAAGTTCTGACATTGACTGAAATATGATTTGATGATCTTTGCCATCAAAATCATTTTCTTTTATTACTTGTATCACAGTATCAAATCTATGAGTTTCCAACATCAAGCCGCCTAAAACAGCTCTTTCAGCTTCTCTTGCTTGTTCGTTTTGATTGATATTTATATCTGACATTGGAATATGATTTTTACATCATATTTCAAAATATACAACTACTCTGGAGATACTTTTACTAAAACTTGTATTGAGACCTCTGGATGAACGCTAATCATTATATTGTGTTCGCCTATTTCTTTTATAGGTCCATCAGGAAGCTGGACTTCGCTTTTATCAATTTCAATATCTTTTGCTGTAAATGCCTCAGAGATCTCTCGAGTGCCAACAGATCCATATAGAGCTCCTTCCTCAGTTACAGGTACTAATATTTCACACTCAGAACCTTCAATATCTTTTGCTCTTGATTGAGCTTTTGTAAGAATATCTGCTGACATTGCAGCTAACTCGTCTTTCTTTGCTTCAACTTCAGCAATATTTTTTTCGCTTGCAAAAGCTGCTTTTTTTTGAGGAATTAAAAAGTTTCTTGCATACCCACTGTTAACCTCGACCACATCACCGATCTCTCCTAACCGCTGTATTTTGTCTAATAATATAATTTTCATAATTATTTATGCATGTCAGTATATGGAATCAAAGCTAAAAACCTAGCAATTTTAATATATCTAGTAAGTTTTCTTTGATTAGATGCAGATACGCCTGTTACTCTAGCTGGAATAATTTTACCAGTCTCTGTTATAAACTGTTTAAGAAGACTTACATTTTTATAATCAAATTTTTTTGGTAATTCATATTTACTCATCTTTGCTATCCTCTTCAATTGAATCAGATGAAACATCCTCAATAGATTCTTCCTTTGAAACTATTTCTTCCTCATTTTTCTTTTCATCATCCTCTGCAGATTTTTCTTTGACTTCATTTTTAACAATACCCTCTTCATCTTCTGATTCAGACTTCTTATTTCTCGAATCAATTAACAATTGAGAATCTTCTCCGTCATGCTCCTTAACTGAAATAAAGAGGTGCCTAATAATAGATTCGTTATATTTAATTTTATTTTCAATATCAATTAAATTTGCTGCGTTTCCTTCAATGTTAAAAATTAAATAATGTCCTTTATTGTGATTATTAATAGAATATGAAAGTTGTCTTCTACCAATATCTTCCATTTTTTTAATGTTAAAGGTATTAGCTTTTAGAAGTTTTTCAAAATCTTTTATGAATGAATCTACCTTAGAAGAAAGGTTAGGATTTAAAATAATTACTGCTTCGTACTTTTTCATATTTTCCTTATGGTTATAGATTTTTACTTACTGTAAAAACCAAGGAATGCGAATTCTAAATGAATTAATTTTTATTATCAATACTCACTTTTAACTATTCTGAGAAGCTTAGAGAAAAACCCTTGATTTTGTTCAGCAAGCATTTCATGATTGATCTGCTTATAACCATGTTCTATAAGTCCAATTGAGGTTGAATATATTGGATTTTGAAGTATGGTCTCCATCCCTTTGAACTTAGACGGAATTCCCATTCTTACCGATGTTTGAAAAATTGATTCAGCTAATTCAACAACTCCCTCCATCTTGGAGGTGCCACCAGTAAATACAATTCCAGCAGAAATTTTGTCTTCAAACCCATTTCTTGAAATTTCAGCTTTTATTAAATCAAATAGTTCAGAATATCGAGGCTGAATTATGTCGGCTAATGAGCTTCTTGATAGTTCCCTGGGAGGCCTTCCGCCAACACCAAGGACTTCAACAGTTTCATCATCTTTTGTAAATTCGGTGACTGCGCATCCATGTTTTTGTTTTATGTCTTCTGCTTGAGGTGTAGGCGTTCTTAAAGCTTGTGCAATATCACTTGTTACTTGATCACCTGCAATTGGAATCACCCCAGTGAATACAATTGAGCCTGTATTAAAAATTGCAATATCCGTCGTCCCTCCTCCAATATCAACCAAACATACTCCAAGATCCTTTTCATCTTCAGAAAGAATAGAATGTGAGCTTGCTAACTGCTCTAAAACAAACCCATCTACACTTAGTCCACAATTTTTTATGCATTTTTCGATGTTTTTAATTGCGCTGCTTGCGCATGTTACAAGGTGAACTTTAGCCTCAAGCCTTACTCCAGACATTCCTAGAGGGTCAAGGCTTACTTCTTGATCATCAATTACAAAGGACTGAGGTAAAACATGAAGAACTCTCTGATCTGATGGTATTGAGACTGCTTGAGCTGACTCAATGACTCTGTCAATATCGAATGCCGACACCTCATTATCCTTGATGCCAACAGCACCTTGTGAATTAAGACTTTTAATGTGATTTCCAGCAATTCCAACATAGACCGACTTAATTTTTTCCTCAATCATCGATTGAGCTTGTTCTACTGCTTTGCTAATTGCATCGGTGGTAGCATCAATATTTACAACTACACCTTTTTTTAATCCGCTCGATGGATATGCGCCCAATGCAACAATTTCAAGTTTAGCTTCGCTATTATATCTTCCTACAATACAAACAACTTTTGACGTACCTATGTCCAAACCAACTATTAAATTAGAATTTTTATTGTTATTTGCCATAATTTAATGCAACTCCATCTCTATATCTAATATCTATGATACTAGGATTTTTTCCATTCTCGAACAAATAATTTGCTGTATATTCAAAATTTTTGAATTTTGTTTCTGTTAAATCGTTACCAAACCTGATTAAAGTTTTATCTGTAATAGCATCCCACCCATTAACATAACTGTAATTGATTTCACTAAGATTAAAATTAATGCTTGAAATAGAATCAATTCTAGTAATTATTTCTAAAATATCTTCTTCATTTTTTACAGGTCCCTGCACGATTACCAAGTCTCTTTTTGAATTATCAAACTTAAATTTATGTAAATTAATATCATAAAAAAATTGATTGTTAAGAACAAAAATCGGCTCTCTATTTGTAATACTTACATAAACTTCCTTTTTAAAAGGTTTGTAGACTATTGAGAAATCTTTTATCCAATCTTGTCTTTTAAGAATTTTCTCAATCTGTTTTTTTGATTTAGAATTTTTTAGATCACTTATTAATATTTTTTGTGATTCAAATTCAAATCCTGATTCAAAATTAATATTAATTTCATATTCTGCAAATAAATTTGTAGGAGTTAAGATTACAATTATTAGCAATAGTTTTTTATAAAGATGCATCGATGATTTTTTGGACTACCTCATTATAAGTTAAGCCTAATAGACTTCCAGACTTTGGAACATTGCTGTGGCTTGTCATTCCAGGAACTGTGTTAATCTCTATTACATAAAAATTACCTTTTTTATCTTGAATCAAATCAACTCTTGCCCATGCTTTGCAATTAAGTGCTTCAAATGCTTGAAGAGATACTGATTTAATTTCAATTAATTCACTTTGCGTTAATTTTGCTTCAATATGCAATGTATCGTCTGAAATATACTTTGCATCATAATCATAAAATTCATTTTTTGTAATTATTTCAATAGGCGGATAACATTCTTTATCAATTACGGTCACAGTTAGCTCTCTTCCATCAATATATTCTTCAAATAAAAAACCTCTTTCACGATTAGTGCATTTTTTATATGCATTTTTAAGGCTTTCTTCATCACTTATTTTAAAAATATCAATACTGGAGCCATCTTCCTCAGGTTTTAAAAATAAATAATTAAATGGTCTGAATCGATCAAATGATGATGTATTTAAACTTTGATTTGCATCTTCTAGAGAAAACTCAGAAATACTCAGGGAAACAGGAGTATTTATATTATTTTCTTTTAAAATTTCTTTTGTGACTTTTTTGTTCCATGTTTTCATGCAAGCTTCAGGACCTGATCCAGAATATAAAATATTTAAATCATCTAAATCTCTTTGAAGTTTACCGGCTTCGCCTTCAAAACCATGAAGAGCAATGAATATAAAGTCATAAATCTTTAATTCATTCAAATTGTTAAGATCTTTAAAATCAATTAGATCTGATTCATAGCCTAAATCACAGATTGCATTATGAACACCCTTTCCACTTTGTATAGAAACTTCTCTTTCAGAGGAAGAGCCTCCATATAGAACTGCAATTTTATTTATGTTTCCCATTGATTTTTAATTATTTGACAAATATTCGAAACACTACCAGCACCTTGTGTGACTAAAATATCAAAATCATCCTTTTTCTTTTTAATCAAATCTATTACATCATCATGTTTTTTCAAATAAGTAACATCTTTATGACCATTTTGTTTTAGAGTTTCTACAATTCTCCTTGAGTTTATGCCTTTAATTGGCTTCTCGCTTGCAGAATAAATATCTAACATTATTAATGAATCGGTTTGTTTTAATACCTTTATAAAATCATCAAAGAGCTGTGCTGTCCTTGAAAACCTATGTGGTTGAAAAATCATACATACTTTTTTATTTTTATATTCTTCTTTATACGCCTTTATATTTGATTCAATTTCTAACGGATGATGACCATAATCATCAATTAAGGTTAATGATTTATCATCAATTTTAATATCATGCTTTTCATATCTTCTTCCAACCCCTGTAAATTCTTTAATGCCATTCCTTATTGAGCTAATTGAAATACCTTCCTCTAACGCAACAGCGATTGCAGCTGTTGCATTAAAAACATTATGCTTACCAGGAAGATTAATTTTAAATTTATGAACCTTTCTTGTTTTTTTATCAAAAATTTGAAAATCTTGCTTACCGTTTTTTGAAATGATTTTGATAATTTTATAATCACATTCTTTTGATTCTCCAAACGTAACTTGTGATCTAGATATTCTTTTTGAGATTTTTTTTATGTTCTTATCATCGCCATTAATTATCAGATATCCATAAAAAGGTACGTTTTCTGAAAACAAAACAAATGAATCTAAAAGATTTTCAAAGATGTTATTAAAATGAACCAGATGATCATCATCTATATTTGTTAAAACAGCGACATCGGGTTGAAGGTGAACAAATGATCCATCACTCTCATCTGCTTCTGCGACAATATATTTTCCTTTACCTAAGTCAGAGTTCTCGTCTGTACTTAAAACTTTTCCTCCAACAACATATGTTGGGCTTAAATTTGCAACACTTAGTATTTTTGCAATCATGCTTGTTGTTGTGGTTTTACCATGACTCCCAGCAACAGCAATACTTTCATATCCAATCATTATACTTCCAAGCATTTCGGCCCTTGGTATTGATGTAATAGAATCTTTTTTTGCCTGGACTAATTCAGGATTTCCGGAACTAATTGCAGATGATATAACTAGCAAATCTGCACCCTTAATATTTTTAGATGAATGACCAATAAATACCTTTGCACCATGTTTTTCTAATTTTCTTAATTCACGAGAGTCTGATATGTCAGAACCTGATATTTTGTATCCCTTTTTCAGCAATACTTTAGCAATGCCTATCATTCCTGCTCCACCAATTCCTACAAAATGGATATGTTTTACTTTTTTAAAAAATTTCATTTATTGAGATATTCTTCAATGTGTTTCACTATTTCATTTGCTGCGTTTACATGATTTGTAAGTTCATTTTTTTTCCAATTGATATATTTTTTATCTTTAATAATTTCATTTATTTTATCAGTGAGATAACTTATATCTTCATCTTCTTCATGCAAAATACCCATACCCATATCCTCAATTTTTTTTGCATTTTCGTATTGATGATTATCAATAGAATTTGGCAGAGGAATCATTAAGGCACCTTTCTTCATTGAAGTGATTTCAGATAAACTAAGTGCTCCTGCTCTTGAGACAACAAAATCTGACCATTTTATCTGTTCTTCAGGATTATTGAAAAATTCCAAAACCTCTGCTTCAATATTTCTCGATTCATATTCACTTTTTACTTGTTCAAGATTATCTAAACCACATTGATGTTTTATTAATAAATATTCCGATAATGGCTCCAATGCATGAGGCATATTTAAATTGATATATTTAGATCCTTGACTTCCACCAGTAATATAAACTTTAATCTTGTCTTCTAATTCTTCGGTTATATCTTTACTATAATCTCTAAAAGTGTCTCTAATTGGATTTCCTGAAAATATAGAATTATTTATATTTGAAATCTCAAATCCTAGAAAATTTATCACAGCAAATTTTGAGAGTAACTTATTAGCTGAACCCATTACAGAGTTTTGCTCATGAGTAAAAACTGGAATACCTTTTATAAAGCATGCTATGCCAGCTGGTACGCTAATAAAACCGCCAAAGCCAATCATGGCATCTATTCTTTCTTCTTTAATTACCTTTAGTAGATAGAATATATTGGTAATGATTTGAAATAACACCCTAATTTTTATGAAAATATTCTGTCCTCTAAAGCCATCTATATTAAGTTGATATTGCTTTGAATTTAGGTCCTCATATGCATTTATTTCAATATTGTTTCCAGTTCCAATCAAAATAATTTGATGATCTTTATTAATAAGTTTTTTGCTTACTGTTGCAGCAGGAAATACATGACCTCCAGTCTTAGCAGCAACGATTAAGAATTTCATTTAAAGAACTTTATTTTCATTATTTATTCTAAGGACAATCCCCATTAAAGATAACATTATAATGATACTTGTTCCTCCATAGCTGATAAAAGGTAATGTAAGGCCCTTAGTAGGCAAAAGACCAATATTTACTGCTATATTAAACAAGGCTTGGATTGATATTAAAAGAAATACACCAAACACTACATATCCCTGAAATAATCTATCTTTTTTGAAAGAATCAAAAGATATAAAAATCAATCCAATCAACATAGTCACATATAAAAAAATTAACAACATGCCTCCTATTATTCCAAGTTCCTCAACTAAAATTGCAAATATAAAATCTGTATGAGCTTCAGGTAAAAAAAAGCTTTTTTGAAAACTATTTCCTAGGCCAAGACCAAACCATCCACCTTGACCAATGCTTATTAAAGAATTGGACAATTGCCATCCTGCGTTTTGCACAACATCTAATGCAAAAGGATCTGTGAATGCTAAAACCCTAGCTAATCTCATTGGTGAAGAAGTTATAGCTAAGTAACCCAACAAAATAATTAATAAAACTAGCAAACAAATTTGATAGAAAGATATGCCTGCATAAAAAAGAATACCAACAACTAGAAAGCAAATGATGGCTGTAGAACCAAGATCAGGTTGGCCCATTACTAGTAAAGATATTATGAATAACAGAAATAATGGTTTTAAGAAACTTCTAAGCGAATTCATTTCTGACATTCTTCTAACAGAGTATCCAGAAATATATAGAATTAAACTAAATTTACAAATCTCCGAGGGTTGTATATTAATTGGTCCCATTCTTATCCATCTAATACTCCCATTCACACTTGTACCAACTTCAGGAATAAAAAGAATAATTAAAAGAATTATGCTCAATAACATAAATATCCAATCGGACTTTAAAAGAAAATCTGATGGCAATATTAAGAAAAATGTCATTGAAAATAGTCCCACTGATATAAATAATGCTTGTCTTTTAGCAAAATGGAAGGGATTAGAGGTCATATCATCAGCAATATATATGCTTGATGAAGTTACCATTACCAAACCTATAACAAGCAATAAACCCAATGGCAAAATTACCAAAATATCACTCCTACTAATATTCATTTATTTATTAAATGCGTGAATGTTGAAGATCTCACCTCTTTCGTTAAAATCTTTGAAGTCATCACCGCTTGGATAACCAGGAGAAAAAAGTATATTACATGTACTTTTTTTAGTATGAACAAAGTCAAATAATTCTTTAATATTCTTAAATAATTTCTTTTTAGGATGTTCAATACATTTATTTATTTGATTAGAATGCTTTCCAAAAATATAAACTTCGCTTGGATCTTTAAGATGAATTTCTTTATATTTTTCTTTTTTAGGATTTCCACACACAATCAAAATATATTCACTATTAAAGCATTTTTTTGCTTTTTTCATTGCGTATTTCAAAGAATGATAATTCGTTGACTTTGAATCATTAATAATTTTCTCAGATATATGTTCAAATCTATATGGAAGATTTTTTAATTGTATTTTTTTAGCTTCTTTGCCAGTAATCCATTTAAATAGATTATACGGATCTATCTCAAAAGAAATGCTTTCATTAGCTGAGAGAATTTTTTCTTTTGCTAGTTTATAAGATTTAAAATCGCCATGATAATCAAGATGATCTTCTTCGATATTAAGCAAAATGCCAAAATCAAGCCGATTTTGATTCATCTTATCTAATTGAAAACTTGATAATTCAATTATTGAGAACTCTTTTCCATTATTGATATAGTCCAACATTGTATTTCCAATATTGCCTACTAAATTTGAAGGTTTATATTTATTTAATAATTGATGTAAATGAAATGCTGTAGTGCTTTTTCTGTTAGTTCCGGTAATGCCAATTTTTACAGATTTGTCTTCATTAAAAAAAATGTCTACATCTGTAAATGTATTGATATTTTGGCTCTTAATATTCTCAAAAATGTCTTTTGGTACTCCAGGACTGCACAAAATTTGATCAAAGTCTTCAAAGTTATAATTTTGATTATATTCAGCAATATTTGAATCAAAAATATCAAAATCAATTTTTTTATCTTTTAAGTATCTTTCAAAAGATTTACCTGTATCCCCATAACCATATATTAGAGATCTCACTTAACCTTACCTTAACTTTAATGTTGATAATGCAATCAGAATTAAAACAAGTGTGATTATCCAAAATCTAACAATAATCTTAGGCTCAGCCCAGCCCTTAAGTTCAAAATGATGATGAATTGGTGCCATTAAAAAAACTCTCTTACCTCTTGTTTTAAACGAAATTACTTGAATTGCTACACTTAGAGTCTCCATTACAAATACTCCAGCCATAATTGCAAAAACTAATTCGTGTCTTAAAATAATTGCGATTATTCCTAATATAGCTCCGAGACTTAGTGACCCAATATCTCCCATGAATACTTGAGCTGGATATGTGTTATACCATAGAAAACCAATACCTGATCCAATTAGTGCCCCACAGAACACTATTAACTCTCCAGATAATGGAAGATGCGGTAGATACAAATAATCTGCTATATTTTGGTTCCCCATAGCATAAGCAATTAAGCCAAGTGCTCCTCCAATCAAGACTGAGGGAAGAATTGCAAGACCGTCCAGCCCATCAGTCAAATTGACAGCATTCGAAGAGCCAACTAATACAAACACTCCAATAAAAATAAAAACAAAGGGAGACATGGGGATTATTAAATCTTTAAAAAAAGGAACAATAAACGACTGTTCAGGAATAATCTCAGCTGAGTAATATAGATATGTTATTGATATAAGCGCAATTATGGATTGAAAAAAAATCTTTTGTTTTGAAGATAGTCCATCGGGGCTTTTATTTTTAATTTTTAAATAATCATCAAAAAAACCAATTATTGAAAAACCTATGGTTACTCCTAATACAACCCAAATATATCTATTTCCAAGATCAGCCCATAAAAGAGTTGAAATTATTAAAGAAGATAATATAAGTAATCCTCCCATTGTGGGCGTACCCGTTTTTTTGTAGTGGGATTGTGGTCCATCTTTTCTGACAAACTGCTCAAATTGCATTGATTTGAGAGAATTAATGATTAATGGGCCCATCAAGATTGAAAGCAAAAGCGCTGTTACCGTACCACCAATTGTTCTCACAGTTAAGTATCTTAGAACGTCAAAACCAGGATCAACAGATACTAAAACTGTACCCAAATACTCAAACATCTATAAATCGCTCCATTTTCATACCTCTTGAACCTTTTATTAAGATAACATTTTTTGACGTTATATTTTTCCTTAAATAGTTTTTTAACTTAGTCTCATCATTAAAAAAAATCCCATTTTTTCCAAAGCCATCAATTGAATGTCTTGTAAGATTGCCAAATGCAATCAATTTACTGATTCCCTTAGATTTTGCATATTCCCCAACTTCTTTATGAAGTTTATTTTTATACCTACCCAACTCCAACATGTCTCCTAATAATAAGACAGTTTTTTTGTTGTAATTACTTAATAAATCAATAGATTTTTTTGTTGAATCTGGATTTGCATTATAACTATCATCAATTAAGGTAGATCCTTTTAGCCATTTGTATTTTACCTGCCTTAAATTGTCCAGTTTAGATAAGCTAATTGATTTTGAAAAATCCTGTAGGTTTTGACCCAGACAATAATGCACTGCACAAGCTGAAAGAATATTTTTAACATTATGAACTCCTTCCAGTGAAGATGATATTTTTATTGGTTTTTCAAGCAGTCTCGAGGTGACTAAAAAGCTTAGTCCATTTTGTTTTATCTTTACGTCAATAGGATAAAAATCAGAATCATCCTTCATACCAAAAGAAATTGTTGTTATGTCTGATCTCATTTTTTTCCATTTATTAAGATGCTTCTTATTATCATTAGGTACAACTAAAAAGCCATTTTTCTTAATATTTTTAACTATTTCAGACTTTACTTTAAAAACACCATCAATATTCTTTAGGGACTCTAAATGTGAATTTCCAATATTTGTTATTAATCCAACATTAGGTTGTAAGATTTTACTAAGATAATCAATGTCATTTAATTTGGAGGCACCGATTTCAAAAATTAAATTCTTTGATTTGAAAGAAGCATTCATCAAGCTCAGAGGCATACCGATTTCGTTATTAAAATTTTTTAAAGTTTTTGAATTATTCTTTAGGGTTTTACCAATTATATTTGTTGTTGTTGTTTTTCCATTGCTGCCAGTAATCGCAATTACGTTACCACCATAATCTTTTATGATGTTATTTGATATTGTTTTAAGTGCTTTTATCGAATCATTCACCCATATAATTCTTTTATCTTTATTGTTTTTAAAACGTTTATTATCAGCAATAATAATATTTGAACCTTTTGAGAGTGCCTCATCAACAAAATCATTTCCATCAAAATTTTCACCTTTTATAGCTATAAATAATGAATTCTTTTTTAATGATCTTGTATCAGTTGAAATTGATTTTATTAATGCATTAAATTTTATTTTCTTATTAAGAAATTTTGCTAAATCTGAAGTATTAGTTATAAATTTCATCAACTACCTCATGGTCACTAAAATGATAAATTTTTCCATCAATTTCTTGAGTTTGCTCATGTCCTTTACCAAGAATTAACAAACAACTATTTTTATCCAAAAATTTATTTGCATTTATTATTGCCTCTTTTCTATCTTCTATGATTGTTATATCTCTCTGATTATTCCCTTTCATGGCATCTTTTATAATATTTTCAAATTTCTCACTCCTGGAATTGTCTGATGTTAAAAAAATTTTAGATGAATTGTCTAAAGCAATTTTTAACATCTTTGCTCGTTTAGATTTGTCTCTATCGCCTCCAAAACCAAAAACTAAAATTAAATTATCGAAATATTTTTTGATTGAACATAATAGCACTTCAAATGAGTGAGAATTATGGGCATAGTCTATGATTATATTTTTAGAAATATTATTTATAACCTCAGTCCTGCCTTTTGGTAACTTGATGAAAGATAGATCATTAACATACTTATCAGAGAATTCATCAAATCCTATTGAAGAAATTGCAAATACAAGATTAGTAATATTAAACTCTGGGAAAAGAGCGCATTTAAATTTATATTTCTTATTTTTATGTATTTCTTGCCCGCTTGGTGGATTATTAAGAAATATTTTAAATTCGCAATTTTTAAAATTAGCTTTTGTGATTTTATAATAAATATCAGAAAAATTATTTTTACTACTGATAGATGTCAACTTTGTTTCTTTTAAATAATCATAGTTCTTTACAAAGTTATTAGATTCATCAGTGAGAAGTTTTATTGGCGAATTCATTTTAAAGATACTAAATTTTGAGTCTCTATAAGAAGAAATATCCTTATGGTAATCCAAATGATCTTCACCAATATTTAATATTGATGCAGAATTTAGCCATTGAATGCCATCAAGCCTATTTTGATCAAGCGAATGAGATGATACTTCCAGACATATACTTATAGAGTCTAAACCGTAATTAAGTGAATCAAGTATTTCATATAATTCAAATATATCTGGAGTTGTTTTATTTGAAAATTTTGTTTGAATTTTTTCATCATTATGTTTGATACCCAAGGTACCTATGTATAAAGATTCATAATCCATATTACGAAGTAATTGATGACAAATGTAAGCAGTTGACGACTTGCCATTTGTGCCAGTAAATGCGAAAAAATTATTACTATTAATATCTATTGAATAAAAGGAATCTAAAAATTTAATAATATTTTTTTTTAGATCTTTTGAGTAAATTATCTTTTCATTATTTTTAACAAACAAAGGATCGTCGTGAATAACCAATGATGCTCCATTCTTAATGGCATCTTTAGCATACTTGCTTCCATGAACTTTAGTTCCTTTGAATCCAAAAAAAATTGAATCCTTTGTTACCTTCTTTGATGAATTGGTTACAGCTTTAATTTTAGTATTTTTAGGAATTTTTATACCTAATATTTCTTCATATTCACTCATCTTCAAAATATCCTAAGTGATTTAGAGAATTTTCTGCAATCTTTGCAAAAGCAGGTGCTGCCACACTGCCACCAGAGTATGAATCTAAACTTGGATCATCTATAGAAACAAATATTGTCAGAGAGTTTTTGTTTAAAGGCGTTATTCCTATGAATGAAGCTCTATACATATCTTCCGCATAACCTGATCCAGATCTTATTTGATGAACAGTTCCAGTCTTACCTCCTTGAGAAAATCCATTAACATTTGCAGCTTTACCTGTACCGTCTTTTGTAACCATTTCTAAAGCTTTCAAAATATTTGATGCAGTTGATTCAGAAATAACTCTTCTCGATGGAACATCTTCGTCTTTGAGCAGCTTAAAATCTTTAAAAATCCCATTATTAGCAAATACTGAATAAGCTGATGCTATCTGAAAAGGACTAATTGTTAAGCCATAACCATACCCTAAACTTGCAAGTTCTTTGTCAACAATTTTATCCTTAATGGCCATATAGCCAAATGCGGATGATGGAAAGTTAATTGAAATTGGTTTTGTAAAACCAAAATCATAATAATTTGATTTTAGATCATCATATCCCAGCTCTAAAGCAATTTTAGATGCTCCGATTTGACTAGAGTATGTAATTATTTCTGCTGGCGTTAGTTTCTCATATTGCTTTGAATCGACAATAATCTTATCATTAAGATACAGTCTTCTTGGTATATCTATATACTCATCGATATCCACAATTTTTTGATCAAGAGCTTTTGACAAAACTATGGGTTTTAAGACTGAGCCCAACTCGTATGCATCCACCAAAGCCCTGTTTTTTTGTATCTTTCTTTGAGGGTGATTTGGGTTATATGATGGAAAGCTTGCCATTGCCAGTATTTCACCATCTATATTATTTAAAATTATAGCTGTTCCAGATTTTGCTTTGTTGCTTTTTATGGCCTCAACTAAGAATTTGTATGCATAAAATTGTAAAGTACTATCAATAGTTAGATGTATGTCACTTCCTTGTATCGTTCTAGAAACTTCGATAGGTTTTGAAATGATTTCTTGTTTAGCATTCTTAAAGTATTTTTGCCTCCCCTTTTTACCTGATAAAACCTTGTCATAACTTTTTTCAAGTCCCTCTTGTGCCCCATCTTTACCGTAGAATCCGATTAAAGGTGCAATTTGATCGCCTAGCGGATAATGTCTACTGTGACGAACCTCCACCTCTATATTTTTAAATCTTGAATTTCTGATTTCTATTAACGCTTCATTTGAAATGTTTTTCTTTAAAAGCGTTTTCTTGTTGAAAACTTCAATTCCAGGATCAATATCCAAATCAACTTTTTCTGATATATTAAGCAGCTGAGATTTTGTAAATCCCCTTAAAGCATAAAGATCATAATTAATGACCGATACCGCTAATGGAAAATTGTTTCTGTCGTATATAGTTCCCCTTACTGGCACAACGTCTTTGTATTTAACATACCTCTTGTTACCTTCATTCTGCAGGAAATTACTCTCAAAAAATTGTATTGAGAACATCTTATAGATTATTGCTATCAAGCAAACAAAAATAGCAATAGCTATTAGTATAAATCTCCAATTTAAGTAATTGAGTTTATTATTCATAATTAATTTTTTTAGGTCTTTTTTTTGTCATTCCTAAATCTTCTTTAGCAATTTTTTCAATAATTGCTGGAGAATTTTCTAAATGGTACTGTGTTGTTAATTTAAGATTGAGATCTTTGAGTTTTTCAAGCTCAACTTTTATATTTTCACTATTATTATAAAGAGTACTTATTTCCCATGATAATTTTATTTTTTCAATACTTAGAATAAAGATTAAAACTAATAAAAATAGATATTGAAATATTATTTTCTTTTTAATCATATTTTTTGAAAGACCCTCATTATTGCACTTCTTGATCTTGGGTTAATATTTGTTTCATCTTTAGAGGCCCTGACTTTTTTTGCAATACATTTAAATTTCTTTTCTTCTTTGTTATTTATAGGAATATCTTTGGGGAAAGACACCAAGGATGGTTTAAAAAAATTTTTGATAATATTATCTTCTAATGAATGAAAAGCTATTGTTACTATATAACCACCAATCTTTAAAAGTTTTTCTGCTGCTTTAAGTGATTCAGCAAATTCTTCAAGTTCATTGTTTATAAAAATACGAAAAGCTTGAAAAGATTTCGTTGCTGGATGAATTTTTTTATTTTTTTCAGGATGAACGTCTTTTATAATATTTGAAAGTTGAGTCGTTGTTGTAATCTTATTTTTAATCTTGCTTTTAACAATTGCATTACTAATTAATTTTGCATGTTTTTCATCACCAAATTTATAAAGAATATCTCTTATTTGTTCTTCTGAGGCGTTTTCTAACCATACAGAAAGTGGTGTACCTATTTTGTTATTAAAGCGCATATCTAGTGGGCCATCTTTATTAAAGCTAAACCCTCTTTTAGGTTGATCAAGATGAGTCGAGCATGTACCAAGATCATAGAGAATTCCATTTATGCTTTCTTCTTTAAAATATTTCTCAATGTTATTAAATGAATCATTAATAATCTTGAAATTATCATTTTGAAATTTCATAGCATATTCACATGCATCAGGATCTTTATCGATGCCTGTTAAAAGTCCATCTTTTGATAATTTCTCTAAAATTAACTTTGAATGTCCGCCCCTACCAAAAGTACAGTCAATATAATGACCATTTACGTCATTTAGTAAAAAATCAACGGATTCTTCCAGTAAAACTGGAAAATGAAGCATTTTAATCTACTTGTTTTCTCATAAAAGTCGGCACATCAAGGAAATCAATTTCCTCTGCAGACGACGTGCCAACTTTTTGACTGGTTTTATCTTTATCCAAACCAACAGGATTTAATTTCATTGATGGTTCGTTATCAATCACTAAAGATGGTGCTCTTTGGTCCACTCCTGTTGCAACGATTGTTACTTTAATTTCATCTTTATAACTTTTGTCAAAAACAAGACCATAAATAATATTTGCATCTTCACTAACAATCTCATCAATAATATCTGCTACCTCAGCTTGATCCCTAAGAGTAGGCTCTTTACCAGTGATATTCACCAAAACACCTCTGGCATTTTTAAGATTAATATCATCTAACAATTCACTTTTAACAGCCATTGTTGCTGCAGCTTCAGCTCTATTCTTGCCACTTGCAATACCTGTACCCATCATGGCAATGCCTTTTTCTGACATAACAGCTTTTACATCAGCAAAGTCAACATTTACATGACCTCTTTGCATAATAATGTCTGAAATTCCTTGAACAGCGCCCTTTAAAACGTCATCAGATTTTGCAAAAGCATCTTGCATGGAAGTATCCAATCCTAATATTTCAAAAAGTTTCTCATTCGGTATGGTTACAAGGCTGTCTACCTCTTCAACTAATGACGCAAGACCTTTTTCAGCGGCTCCCATTCTCTTTTTTCCTTCAAATTTAAAGGGTTTTGTTACTACAGCAACAGTTAATGCTCCTAATTCTTTTGCGATTGATGCAATTACAGGCGCAGCTCCAGTACCTGTACCTCCTCCCATTCCAGCAGTAATGAAAACCATATCTGCACCAGATAATAATTCTTCTATTGCCATTCTGTCACTTTCAGCAGCTCTTCTACCAATATCAGGATCTGCTCCAGCACCTAATCCTTTAGTTAAGCCATTACCAAGTTTTATTGTAGTTGCGCTTTTTACAGATTTTAAAGCTTGAGTGTCAGTATTTGCACAAATAAAATCTACGCCCTTGATATCATGATTAATCATATGAAGTATGGCATTTCCTCCACCCCCGCCAACTCCAACAACTTTTATTTTTGCATTTTCTTGTTTTGTTTCAACTACCTCAAAATTCATCATACTCCCCTTTAAAATGACATTTCTTTAATACTTTCAGGTAGCACAACATCCAAAATCTCTGTTGAAAGAGACCCTCCTGTTTGTCGCATTTCCCAATTTTCAATATTCCAAATTTCAAATTTATTACCCATTCCTACCAGAGCAACTTGTTTCTGTTCATTTATTTCAGCATAACTTTGCAAATCTGAGGGAATTCTAACTAGCATTCTGCCCTCGATATCAATATCTGTTTGATAAGCATTACCAAGTATTGTCCATTGTAAATTTCTAACGATAGGATCTAAGCCCTGAAGTGATTGAAGTTTTGTTGAAATCCTTTGCCATTCTGAATGATGATAAAGTTTTAAAGATGGATATTGAGGATCTTTTGTTATTACAATTTCGTTATGATTTTGTGTTTTAAAGTCAATTCTATATCTAGCAGGAATAGCTATTCTGCCCTTACTATCAATAGATGGCGTATTAAATCCAAACATTCTCAAAATATAAAGACTTTTTACACACTTTGCAACACTTTTGCACACTTTTTCACACATTTATTTGAGGCAAAAAATCTACAAAAATAGAGTTGAGTTGGTTTATAAGCCGGATTCTGTTGTAGATGATCATCTATCTCGATATTATGTTGCCATAATACTCTAGCAACCTACCCAAATCCAAAGCGAGCAACTTTATTGGATTTCTATTTGGTTTTGCTTCAGGCTGGGGTTTGCAATGCCTTAAATGTTACCACTTAAGCGGTAAGCTCTTACCTTACCTTTTCACCCTTACCAATAAATGGCGGTATATTTTCTGTTGCACTTTCCGTAAGCTCACGCCTCCCAGGTGTTACCTGGCGCCCTGCTCTTTGAAGTCCGGACTTTCCTCTAAATAAATTTAGCGATCATCCAACCAACTCAGAGGCTATTATAAGCATTTTTTATTTTTCTATAAGCTTTTTATAGATATCTCTTTTATTTTTTCCAGTTAACATAGAGATTAACTTGGCCGAATCAGAGGCTGATAGCTTTGATAAAAATTCCTTTTTAATTTGCTTACTAATATTTAGATCTATTTTATTATCTGCTCCCTCAATTACTAAAACTAGCTCTCCTTTAAGATTAATTTGATCATTTTCAATATTTTTAATGATTTCAGAAATTTTTCCTCTAAAAACATCTTCATGAATTTTAGTCATTTCTTTGCATAAAGAAATTTTTCTATTTTTACCTATAAATTTTTGCAAGTTAATGAGAGTTTTTTTAATTCTCTTTGATGATTCAAATACAATTGATGTTTTTACATCATTACATAAAGTTTCAAAAAATCTATTTTGATCACCAGTTTTTCTTGGAATAAATCCGTAAAAAGAGAATCTATCAGGTGAAAGACCAGACATTACTAAAGAGCTCAAAACTGAAGAAGGACCAGGTATTAAAGTATATTTAATATTTTCCTTCAAACATATTTGTATTAGCTTATATCCAGGATCTGAAATAACTGGAGTTCCAGCATCTGAAACTATTGAAACAATTTTTCCATCTTTTAAATTTTCAATGATTTCTAGTGAAGCTTTATGTTCATTATGTTCATGAAAACTTTTTGATTTGACTTTTAAATTAATGAACTTTAATAATTTTTTTGTATTTCTTGTATCTTCTGCGTACAAATAATCGGACGATCTTATAACATCTATTGCCCTAAGTGATATATCATTTAAATTACCAATTGGAGTAGAAATAAAATATAACATTTTAAGATAATCAATTTATGAAATTTAGCTTAACATTAATTTTAACTTGTTTAATTGTTTTTATTTCATCTTGCTCAGTCACACCAAGACAAGATTTTGTTAAACCTGATATAAATTTAAAAATTGAAACGAGTAATAAAAATAAAGAAATTATTATTCAATCGTTGTTAAGGGATGAAAATATATTTTCAATAGACTTTAATGATCAAGATTCATATTTTCTTGAAGATAACATACTGACTTCAAATCTGAAGTATTTTTGTAAAAGTCTTATCGAAGAAGAAAGAGAAATCCTAGAAGAAAATATTTTTAAAAATAAAAAGGAAGTAAACAAAAAAGTTATTGTTATTTATTCTGAAAATTATATAGGCATCGCTTCAATGTTAAGAAAAAAATATCCTGAAGAAGAATATCTTATGATTAAGTCTGGAGATTTTGATTCACAAATAAAAAAAATTCTTAATGTTGACTTAAGTACAAGAAATTACGAGGATTTAGTTAAATTTGATAAGGGTCTAGACATATCACATACTCCAAGAATAAGGAATGATATTGCAAGTATTTACTATATAACTGATTATGATATTGGAAAAACAATAGTACCGATATTTAGAAGCAATGCATTAAATATTGAAACATTTTCATCAAGTGAAATATTTCATAATGCAAATGATATTAAAAAATTAGTAGATTTTGAAAATACATATATTCCAATAACAAAAAAAATGATTGAAAATATTTCAAAAAAACAAGATTCTTTAATCATAAATGAGATAGAGAAAACTCTTATAAGAGACTTTCTTCTTATTGAAAAGATCAATCAAAATAACTTATTTAGAGAAAATCTTTTGCCGGACTCAGGAAATAGAAAAATTAAAAGAAATGGTTGTATGAGTCGTGATTTAAGTCTGTGGAAGGTCTCAACTGCAGCTTTTACTAATTAGATTTAAGATCTCTTTCGATAGATGAAAGGCTATCAAGGAAACCAGGTCTCTCAAATACAGAATTCTGATAGTCTATCAGAGGTTTTAGATGCCTATTTACAGGTAACTTTATTCCAACTGATGGCAGCCTCCAAAGTATTGGCGCAAAACAACAATCTACTAAGGTAAACTCATCACTCATAAAAAATTTAAACTCTTTAAATGTGGGTGCAATAGATGAAATTTCATGCAAAAGCTCTTCTCTGATCTTCAACATTTCTTTTTCAGATTTTTTACCATCTATCAGTGTATCTATTAATGGGCACCATTCTCTATCAATTCTAAGCATTAATGTTCTGCAATTGGCTCTTGCGACAGGATATACGGGCAGAAGTGGAGGATGAGGAAATCTTTCATCTAAGTACTCCATCATTACAGATGGATCATGAATGGCTAAATCTCTATCAACCAGAATTGGAAGTTTATGATAGGGACTGATTGAGAGGATTTCATCAGATGTTTCTTCTGGTTTGGCCTCATTAATTTCAGCTGAAATATCTTTCTCGGCAAGTACAATTCTAACTCTTTGGCTATAGTGATCGTCTCTGTCAGAATATAAAATCATTTTCCCCTCGCATGTGAATTACTTATTATAGTCTTTATGATACTCTCTATATAGCAATGATGATAATGCTGTGAAAATTAAGAAATAAAAAACAACATACCAGCCGATCCTTTCTCTGGTCGCTTTACTTGGCTCACCTACGTAAACTAAAAAGTTTGTAAGATCATATATTAATGTATCAAATTCTTCTCTTGTTAAGATTCCAGTTCCATCCTGAACTTCAAGAAATCCACATTTTTCTTTAAAAATTGTATTTCCAAAATCATCCCTTTTTTCTCCTCCATTTCTTGCAAGCACAGGAACATCTTTGCAAACTAATCTCTGATTTCCTTGAAGTGACATCAAAACATTTGGCATTGCAGTTCCTGGATAAACTAAATTATTTACACCATATTGTTTAGAGGAATCCTCATAATATGCTCTTAAGTATGAGTAAATCCAATCATCACCTTTATATCTAGAAACTAAAGTAAGGTCTGGAGGTTCCACCCCAAACCAATTTGCAGAGTCTTCAGGCATAGCGCCAACCATCAAATCACCAGGCTTAATAGATTTATCAAAAACAAGGTTCTCAAAAAAGATGTCTTCTGGTATTTGTAAGTCTTTAGCTACTCTTCCCCATCTTGAATATTTGAGGGAATGGCATCCATAGCAATAATTAATATATGTAGAAGCCCCTCTTTGAAGAGACTCTATATCATTAAGTGAATATTGAAATTTATCGCACTCTCCGTAGTCTTTACATGGACCGCCTTCAGCTGCATACATTTCATTAAAATAAAATAATAATATAAATAAAACTATGCCTTTTGAAATAATTTGAAAGCAGTTAGCCATGGAAATCATAATCTTTCAGGGACTTCCTTGGTGGTTTCATACTTTGTATAAATTGGCATTAGCAAGAAATATGCAAAATAAATTATTGTACAAATAACACTCATTGTTTTTCTTACTTCTGTTACTCCAACAGTTCCTAAATATCCAAGTGTTAAAAAGCTAACTCCGAACATAGTTATAGCAATCTTGCTATAAATTCCTTTATACCTAATTGAAGCAACCTTGCTTCTATCTAGCCATGGAACTATAAAGAAAATTGCCACTGCAGAAGCCATAACAATTAAACCACCAAGTGGGTCTGGAATTGCTCTTAGCATTGTATAAAAAGGAGCGTAATACCACACAGGCGCAATATGATCTGGAGTTACTAATGGATTTGCTTCTTGAAAATTTGCCATTTCAATGAAATAACCGCCTCCTTCAGGAAAAAAGAACATTATTATTGAAAATACTGTCATGAAAACACCAATTGCTACTAATGCATTCAATACCTTATATGGGAAAAATGGCACGCTATCAAGGGGTACACCATCATCATCAAGATGTTCTTCAATATCAACTCCTTCTGGATTACCGGCGCCAACCTCATGAAGGGCGACTAAATGAAGAAAAACTAGCGCAATCAAAACTAAAGGAAGTGCAACCACATGTAAAGCAAAAAATCTTGAAACTGTTATGCCAGATATGTAATAGTCTCCTCTTACCCATAATTCAAGTGATTCTCCAATATATGGAATTGCACCGAATAGTGAGATAATAACTTGGGCTCCCCAATATGACATCTGACCATATGGAAGAACATAACCAAGAAAGCCTTCCGCCATCATAGCAAGATAAATTGTGCATCCAAAAATCCAAACTAACTCTTTAGGTTTTTGATATGACCCATATAAAAGCCCTCTAAACATGTGAAGATATACTACTGCGAAAAATAATGATGCACCTGTTGTGTGCATGTATCTAATAACCCATCCATAGTCAACGTCTCTCATAATATATTCAATAGAAGAAAAGGCTTGTTCCTCAGTATTGGAGTAAGGCATTATCAACCATATTCCAGTAACAACCTGAATAATTAGAGTAACCGCAGCCAATGCGCCAAATAAATACCAAAAGTTTACCTTTGAAGGAACCGGATGTTTTGAAAGATGTCTCTCAAAAGTGTTAACTATTGGAAGTCTTGTATTTATCCAAGTAAATAATTTGCCAGCTATTTCAGTCATTTATAACTCCTTATCCTCTCCAATTGTTAATATACTTCCATCGAACATATGGGGTGGTACTACAAGATTTGTTGGTGCAGGAACTCCTTTAAAAACTCTTCCAACAATATCAAACATTGAACCATGGCAAGGACAAAAAAATCCACCATTCCAAGTAGCATCCCAAGGCTTAGGTTCAATTTCAGGAAAATATTTTGGTGCGCAACCCAAATGAGTACATACACCTGAAAATACTGAATACTCTGGACTTTTTGATCTAGATGGATTTAGACCTCTGTAAGGTTCTTCAATCTGATCACTATTTGGATCTGCTAATTTTGGCAAAGCTAAATCTAAGCTGGCAATACTTTCTTCAGTATGTCTAACAATAAAAACAGGTTGTTTTCTCCATGAAACTTGTATTTGTTGTCCGTATTGCATCTTAGAAACATCCAATTTAACTGCCGCACCTGCAGCTTTTGCCTTTGCACTTGGATTCCATGCAGCAATAAATGGAGTTGCAGCAAATGGTAAACCTGACAAACCAACTGCACTTGTTAGGCCAATTAATACTTTCCTTCTAGTTTTATCTTTATCTTGCATTAAGGGTGTGTGCTAATCAAATAACGCAAAAAATTATACCATAAATATGTAATATAAAATCTGCTTATAATTAAAAATAAGTATGGCTTTTAAGCTATATTTATCTCTTAGAAAATTGCTTACTTTTTCTAGCTTTTACTAGTCCAGGCTTCTTCCTTTCAACTCTTCTTGGATCTCTTGTAAGCAAACCTGCTTTTTTAAGTTGTGGTCTTAATTCTTCATCAAAAGATGTAAGAGCTCTTGAGATTCCATGTCTAATTGCACCAGCTTGTCCAAAACTTCCTCCACCCTTAACTTTGATATTGATATCTAATTTTTCAGATAAATCAAGAAGTTCAAGTGGTTGCATAACCAACATTTGAGCAACTTTTCTACCGAAATACTCATCAAGCTTTCTATCATTAACAGATATATCACCTTTTCCTTTTTTTAAATAAACTCTTGCTGAGGAAGTTTTTCTTCTTCCCGTTGCATAGAAAATTTCAGTACTCATTAGCTAGGATTCCATTCAGTTGGTTGTTGAGATTCATGATCATGATTTGGGCCTTGAAAAACTTTTAGTTTTTTTATTATTGATTTTCCAAGTTTATTTTTAGGAAGCATTCCTTTTACAGCTTCTTCAATAATTCTTTCAGGGTTCTTTTCGTTTAGTTCCTTGAAAGTTTGTGATTTCAAACCACCAGGATATAAAGAGTGGCGATAATATATTTTATTATTAAATTTGGAGCCAGTGACTTTAATTTTCTCAGCATTAATAACAATTACATAGTCGCCGCCGTCAGTATGAGGAGTGAATGTCGGTTTATCTTTACCTCTAATTTTGTCAGCAATTTTAGTAGCAACTCGACCCAATACTCTATCGGTTGCGTCTATAACAAACCAACTTCTTTGAACTTCTTCCTTTTTTAAAGAGTATGTTTTCATAATCATTTAATTTGAGTAGCGAATATTAATGTTTAGAGCTAAATATAGCAATATTTATGTTAATTTTTATTAAACTAATTATTAGTTAAATATTCTTGTGTTCTCATTTCGGACAGTCTGCTTTTACATCTAACCCATAAGTTTTCAATCTTTGAGCCTGTATATATATTTTCAATATCAATATCATTAAAGAAAAATTTAATTTTTGTTCTATTTGTGTATGTTATATCTATAAATGATATAAATCTTCTTACAACATCAATCGAATCATCATTATTTTTTTTAAAATTGCTTATAAATACCCAATCGAATTTATTTGAAATGTAAGTGTAGTCCTTGGATCCTGTAGCTTTCCTAAAAAAATCATTAAATTCAATCCAAAGAATATTATTAGAAACAAGTTTACAAGTAAATTTTCTATCATTAATTGATATTTGATCTGATTTTTGTTGATCTAAACCAAAGTTATCAATTATGAAGTTAAGTATTTCCACATCTGAAATAATTTTATTACTATCATGCTCATCAAATTTGATTATATTTCTTGTCCTGTAATCTATGTCTCCGTCAAGCTTATGAATATTTACATTTTCTAAAAATATCTTTAAAGAGGCTAAAAATTTTTGTCTTTGAAGTCCATCAAGATACAAATCATTAGGATGTGCATTTGAAGTCAATATTATTTTTGTTCCATGCCCTGAAATAAGTTTCAACAGGTCTCCTATTATCATTGCATCGGCAACATCTTCAACCTGAAATTCATCTATAAATATAATGCTGGTGTCTGTGGTTAAAGTTTTAGATATTTTTGAGAGTGGATTTTTTACTCCAGAATTTTTATTTAGTTGATCATGTATATAGCTCATCAAATCTATGTAATGAAAGCTTTTTATGTCATCTCTTTTCAACTCTTTAAGATATGTTTTTGTTATGAGAGTCTTTCCTCTTCCAACATCACCCCAAATATATGTTCCCAGTAAGTTATCTTTAGTGAATACTTTTTTAAATGAAAATTTCTTTGAAATGTTCATCTTACATAGCTTTTCAACTAGATTTATTTGAGACAAATCTGGATTAGCTCCTTGGTTTTTAAGAGTATCGATGATATTTTTAACGTTAGACATTATGAAATCTTTTCAAATTAATTTTCTAAATTATCTTTTGGTAATTTTTATTACATTTGCAGGCACATGGTACTTTATATCTAATGATAAAAACAAATTGGTTTTAGCATCAGAGAAATCAATATCCTCAGTTGTTACAGTTATATCGAATCAAAACAAGAATTTTTCCAATAATAGAAACGGTATTGGATCTGGGGTAATTTTTTCTGAAGATGGTTATATTGTTACAAACTTACATATTATTTCCGGAGATGAAATATATATTAAGCTAGATGATGGAAATAACTACCCTGCAAGCATAATTGGTGCAGATCAAAATACAGATATAGCAGTTCTTAAAATAATACCGGATGAAAAACTAAAACCCATAAATTTTGCAGATTCTGATGAATTAAAAATAGGTGACGATGTTCTTGCAATTGGTAATCCATATGGAATTGGAATTTCAGTCTCAAAAGGAATTATTAGTGCTACCGGAAGAGATTATGGAAATCCTTATTTACAATTAATCCAAACAGATGCTGCAATAAATCCAGGAAATTCTGGCGGAGCATTAATTAATGCAAATGGTAATTTGGTTGGTATCAACTCTAAAATTTTTTCAAGAACTGGAGCATATCAAGGTATTGGGTTTGCAATACCATCAAACCTAGTGGTTCAAATTGCTACTCAGCTAATTAGATTTGGTGAGCTTCAAAGTCTTTGGATAGGCAATTTTAGAGTCACAAAAGTTAGGA